>Ga0209060_10000222_pt1 | contig 130816 bp, 122 predicted proteins | sample Coa_R1_8_FD_187155 | JGI IMG/M metagenome (GOLD analysis project Ga0209060, IMG submission 187155) | Surface soil microbial communities from Centralia Pennsylvania, which are recovering from an underground coalmine fire - Coalmine... | ecosystem: Environmental > Terrestrial > Soil >... | reverse complement strand
TCCTCCGCGCTCTACGCTCGCCAGCGTGCGCGGTGGGAAGATGCGCGATGGCCGTTTCCTTTTCCACCGAGGCGCCCTCGGCTACTCCGCTCGAATTTCCACCACGTCCGGGGACACTACCGCGAGACGACGCCGTGGCCGGTTACGGCGCCGCAGACGCTGTACGCGCAGGCGCAACTTGTTCTCGCGCTCTGCGAAGGGCTCGACACGCCGGTCCAGCTCGTCGGCCACTCGTTCGGCGGCGCGGTCGCGCTGAAGGCGGCGCAGCTCCTTTTTGCACGCGTCGGCAGCCTCGTTTTGCTCGAGCCCAATCCGTTCTACCTTCTGCGGCAGCACGGCCGCACGAAAGCGTGGCTCGAGTGCTGCAAGGCTGCGCGACCACGTCAAGTGTTACGGCGCGCTCGGCGATTGGCCACGCGTCGCCGAGCGCTTCGCCGACTACTGGCTCGGCGACGGCGCGTGGAACGCGATGCCGGAGAAGCGCCGCGCCGCCTTCGCCGAATCGCTGCCGCCGAACTCCCATGAGTGGGATGCCGTGATGCACGAGGAAACGCCGCTCGAACACTGGGCGAAGCTTGAAACACGAACGCTGGTGGTGAGCGACCCGTCGACACGCCTTCCGATTCGGGAGATCGTCGCGCTCTTCGCGAAGGCTTGTCCGCACTGGACTTTTCGGACAATCTCCGCGGGTGGGCACATGGCGGCGCTGACGCGGGGAGAATCCGGATGATCGAAGGATCCTGCCACTGTGGCGGCGTGCAACTGCACCGTGTGCCGGCGCTACGGTGTGCTGTGGGCCTACGACTACGAAGGCGAAGGCATCGTGGTCTCCGGCGAGACGCGTGCCTATATCCACGGCGAGGCGATCGAATTCCACTTTTGCCCGGCGTGCGGCTGCGTTGCCTTCTGGCGCGGGCGCAGGCTCGACAACAAGGGACGACGGGGCATCGCGGTCAATTTGCGGCTCGCCGAGCCCGAAGCCGTCGCGCGCATTCCGATCGACCACTTTGACGGCTTCGACGAAGCCTCGACCGAGCGCCCCGCAGGTAAGGAACTCCCGGAACTCGCACTCGACGAAGCGGGGGAGGCCGCCGCCGTCGCCGCGTTCGGCCGCCTCGCGCAGGAGGGTCTCCAGGTCGTCGCGAACGACGCGATGGAGAACGGTGTCCTCCCGGCGCTCCCCCTACAACCTGGGCAGCGCCCCCGCCAGCAGCGCGCGCGCGATCACCATGCGCTGCACCTCGCTCGTCCCCTCGCCGATCTCCCCGAGCTTCGCGTCGCGCATGTAGCGCTCGACCGGGTAGTCGCGGGTGTAGCCGTAGCCGCCGTGGATCTGCACCGCCTTGGTGGTGGCCCACATCGCGGCCTCCGAGGCCACGAGCTTCGCCATCGACGCCTCGGTGCGGAACGGCCGGCCCGTGTCCTTGAGATACGCCGCACGGTAGGTGAGCAGCCGCGCCGCCTCGAGCCGCGTCGCCATGTCGGCGAGCATGAACTGCACCGCTTGCAGCTCGGCGATCGGCCGCCCGAACGCGGTGCGCTCGTGCGCGTAGGCGAGCGACTCCTCGAGCGCGCCGCGCGCAATCCCGCAGCACCAGGCCGCGATGCCGACGCGGCCCCCGTCGAGCACGCGCAGCGCCTGCTTGAATCCCTCGTCGATCCCACCGACCAGGTTCGCGGCCGGCACGCGCACGTGATCGAGAATCACCTCGGCCGTGTCACTCGCCCGCAGCCCGAGCTTCTCGATCTTGCGCCCGGTGCCGAGCCCCGGGGTGCCACGCTCGACGACGAAGGTGGAGATGCCCTTCGCCCCTCGCTCGGGCGAGGTCGACGCGAGCACCACGTAGACGTGCCCCACGGTCCCCTGGGTGATGAACATCTTCGTCCCGGTGAGCACCCAGCCGTCGCCGTCGCGCTCGGCGCGCGTGCGCAGCCCCGACGCGTCGCTGCCCGAGCCCGGCTCCGTGAGGCACCACGCGCCGAGCCACTCCCCCCGCGCCATCCGCGGCAGGTAGCGGCGGCGGAGCGCGTCGGAGGCGAACAGGTTCACGTGTCCGCTCGCGAGCGAGGCGTGGCTCGCCACCGTGAGCCCGAGCGACGCGTCGTAGCGCGCGAGCCCCTCGACGACGAGCGCGCCGGCGAGCGCGTCGCCTCCGCCGCCCCCCACGTCCTCGGGCAGCGTGACGCCGAGGAACCCGAGCTCGCCGAGCCGCCGGACAACCTCGTGGGGGAAGCGCTCCGTCCGGTCCCACTCGGCGGCATGCGGCTTCACCTCCCGCTCGCCGAAGTCGCGAATCGTCTCGGCGATGCGCCGATGCTCCTCGGTGAGCGCGAAGTCCACGGCTCACGCCGCCCGCGGGCGCACGTTCGCCCGCACCCAGTCGACGATCTCCCGCGTGCTCGTCCCGGGCGTGAAGATCGCCGCCACGCCCGCCGCCAGCAGCGCCGGCCGGTCCTCGTCCGGAACGATGCCGCCGCCGAAGACCACGACGTTGCCGCCCCCGCGGCTGCGCAGCTCGTCGAGCACCGCAGGAAAGAGCGTCCCGTGCGCGCCCGAGAGGACCGAGAGCCCCACGGCGTCGACGTCCTCCTGGACGGCCGCCTCGGCGATCATGGCCGGCGTCTGGTCAAGCCCCGTGTAGATCACCTCGAAGCCCGCGTCGCGCAGCGCCCGGGCGATGATCTTCGCCCCGCGGTCGTGGCCGTCGAGACCCGGCTTCGCGACCAGGATGCGCAGCCGCCGCGCGCTCACAGCCATGCGGGATCCCGATAGACGCCGAAGACGTCGCGGAACGCGTCCGCGATCTCGCCCACGGTGCACAGCGCCTTCACCGCCTGGACGAGCGGCGGCATCAGGTTCTCGCCGGACGCGGCCGCCGCGCGCACGCGGCCGAGCGCCGCGCACGCGGCCGTCCCGTCACGCTCGCGCTTGAGCCGCCGCACGCGGTCGGCCTGCCGCGCCTCGACCTCGAGCGGCACGCGCAGCAGCTCGGGCGGCCGCTCCTCGGGCACCTGGTAGCGGTTGACGCCCACGACGACCTTCTCGCCGCGGTCGAGCTGCTGCTGGTAGACGTAGGCGGCTTCGGCGATCTCCTTCTGCGGATAGCCGAGCTCGATCGCGCGCACCATGCCGCCGAGCCCGTCGATGCGGGCGATGTAGGCGTTCGCCTCGCGCTCGAGGCGGTCGGTGAGCGCCTCGATCGCCCAGCTCCCGCCGAGCGGATCGACGACGTTGGCGACGCCGCTCTCCTCGGCGAGGATCTGCTGCGTGCGCAGCGCCACCATCACCGCCTGCTCGCTCGGCAGCGCCAGCGTCTCGTCGAGGGAGTTCGTGTGCAGCGACTGCACGCCGCCGAGCACGCCGGCGAGCGCCTGGACGGCCACCCGCACGACGTTGTTGAGCGGCTGCTGCGCGGTGAGCGAGGCGCCCGCCGTCTGCGCGTGCGTGCGGAGCTGCATCGCCCGCGGGTTCGTCGCCCCGAAGCGGTCGCGCATGACGTGCGCCCACATCCGCCGCGCGGCGCGCAGCTTCGCGACCTCCTCGAGAAAGTCGTTGTGCAGGTTCCAGAAGAAGGAGAGCCGCGGCCCGAAGCGATCGACGTCGAGGCCGCGCGCCACCGCGGCCTCGACGTAGGCGATGCCGTCGGCGAGCGTGAAGGCCAGCTCCTGCACGGCGGTCGAGCCGGCCTCGCGGATGTGGTAGCCGCTGATCGACACGGGGTGCCAGCGCGGCACGTGCTCCGTGCAGAACGCGATCATGTCGACGACGATGCGCAGCGAGGGCTCCGGCGGGCAGATCCACTCCTTCTGGGCGATGAACTCCTTGAGCATGTCGTTCTGGATGGTGCCGCCGACCGCCGTCCACGGCACCCCCTGCTCCTCGGCCACCGCGAGGTACATCGCGAGGAGGATGCTCGCCGTGCAGTTGACGGTCATCGACGTCGTCACCTGATCGAGCCGGATGCCGTGGAAGAGCGCGCGCATGTCGACGAGGCTCGACACGGCCACGCCTTCCCGGCCGACCTCGCCCTGCGCGCGGGGGTGGTCGGCGTCGTAGCCCATGAGCGTCGGCATGTCGAAGGCGGTGGAGAGCCCGGTCTGGCCCTGCGCGAGGAGGAAGCGGAAGCGCGCGTTGGTGTCCTCCGCGGTGCCGAAGCCGGCGAACTGCCGCATGGTCCACAGCCGCCCGCGGTACATGCTCGGATAGACGCCGCGGGTGTAGGGGAAGTCGCCGGGCAGGCCGATGCGCGCCGCGGCGTCCGGCCCGAGGTCGTCGGCGGTGTAGAGCGGATCGACCTCCATGTCGGAGACCGTCGAGAAGCGCACCGGTCGCTCCTCCGCGCGCCGATACACGCGCTCGATCCACTCGCGCTTGGTCATGCCGCGCTCGCCTCCCGCAGCAGCCGCGAGGCGATCACCAGGCGCTGGATCTCCGACGTGCCCTCGTAGATCTCGGTGATCTTCGCGTCGCGGAAGTGCCGCTCGACGGGGAACTCGCGGGTGTACCCGTAGCCCCCGTGGAGCTGGACCGCCTGCGTCGCCACCGTCATCGCGGTCTCCGCGGCGTAGAGCTTCGCCATCGCGGCCTCCTTGCCGTACGGCAGACCCCGGTCCTTGCGGAAGGCGGCGTGGAGCGTGAGCAGCCGCGCCGCCTCGACGGCCGCGGCCATGTCGGCGAGACGGAACTGTGTGGCCTGGAAGTCCGCCAGCCGCTGCCCGAAGGCGCGACGCTCGCCGACGTAGGCGAGCGAGGCCTCGAAAGCCGCGCGCGCGATGCCGACCGCCTGGGCCGCGATGCCGATCCGGCCGCCGTCGAGCGTCCGCATCGCCACCTTGAAGCCTTCGCCCTCGCCCCCGAGCAGCGCATCACGCGGCACGCGCACGTCGGTGAGCGCGAGCTGCGCGGAGTGGGCGCCGCGGATCCCCATCTTCTCCTCGACGCGCAGGATCTGCCAGCCGGGCGACGCGGTCTCGACGAGAAACGCGCCGAGGCCCTTGTTGCCCCGGGCGGGGTCGAGGCTGGCGAAGACGATCGCCAGGCTGGCGTCGGGGGCGTTGGTGATGAAGTTCTTCGTGCCACCGAGCACCCAACCCTCGCCGTCGCGCCGCGCCGTCGTGCGGATCGCTCCCGCGTCCGAGCCGGCGCCCGGCTCGGAGAGGGCGAAGCAGCCGAGCCACTCTCCGGTCGCGAGGCGCGGCAGGTAACGCTCCCGCTGCGCGTCGGTACCGAGCGCCAGGATGGGCCAGGTGGCGAGCGAGGCGTGCGCGGCGAGCACGGTCGCGGTGGCCGCGCACCCGGCCGCCACCTCCTCCATCGCCAGGGCGTAGGCGACGTGATCGAAGCCCGCGCCGCCGAAGCGCTCGGGCACGAAGCAGCCGAGCACGCCGAGCCGGGCAAGCCCCGCGACCTGCTCGCGGGGAAAGCGTTCGCTGCGGTCGACCTCCGCGGCCGCGGGCGCGAGCCGCTCCCGCGCGAACGCACGCACGGCATCGCGAAGCTGGCGCTGGGCCTCGGTCAGCTCGATCCGCACGGATGCTAGCGTCCCTTCCAGGCCGGCGGGCGCTTGTCGAGGAACGCCCGCAGGCCCTCGACGCGGTCGTCGCTCGCGAACACGACGCCGAACGCCTCGACCTCGTGCGCGAGCCCGGCGGCAAGCGGCCCCTCGACCGCGGCGTGCGTCGCCCGCTTGGCCTGGCGCAGCGCCACCGGGGCGCGCGCCGCCAGCTCGGCCGCGAGCGCCGCCGCGTGCCCGGGCAGCTCCGCCGCCGGCACGACCCGGTCGACGAGCCCCATGCGCAGGGCCTCGTCGGCGGTGACGACCCGCCCGAGATAGATCAGCTCGCGCGCCCGCCCGAGGCCCACGCGCCGCGGAAGCCGCTGCGTGCCGCCGAAGCCGGGGATGAGGCCGAGGCTCGTCTCGGGCAGGCCGAGGCGCGCCCGGTCGGCGGCGACGATCAGGTCGCAGGCGAGCGCCAGCTCGAGGCCGCCGCCGAGCGCCACGCCGTTCACCGCCGCGACGACGGGAATGGGTAGCGCCTCGAGGCGTTCGAGGACCTCGTGGCCGAGGCGGGCGAAGGCGTGCCCCTCCTCGGCGCTCATCGCGGCCATCGCGGCGACGTCGGCGCCGGCCGAGAAGGCCTTGTCCCCGGCACCGCCGACCACGAGCGCGCGCAAGGTGGGATCGCGGCGCACCTCGCGCAGCGCTCGCGCGAGCTCGCGCAGCAGCGCCGCGTCGACGGCGTTGTGCCTGCTCGGCCGATCGAGGCGCACCGTCGCAGTGGCGCCGTCGCGCTCGAGGCGGAGGTTCGTGAAGCCGGCATCGCCCACGGCCCGGTGATAACGCGGATCCCGGCGCCATTCCAACCGCGTCCCGCGGGCTCGATGGCGCCGCGCACGAGCCGGTCCGGCCGGCCTTCACAGCCGCCGCGTCATCAGGCCCGCGAACCGTTCGAAGTCCGGGTCCTCGGTGAGCAGCGCGCTCACCCCCGCCTCGCGACAAAGCGCCACGATCTGGGCGTCGAAGACGAGATTGCCGAGCGTTCTCGCCTCGCGGGCGGCCTCGAGCAGGAGCGGGACGAACCGTTCGCCCGGCATCAGCACCACGAGGCTCGGGGAGCCGAGGACCCGCTCCAGCGCGGCGCACGCCTCGTCGACCGTGAAGGGGGGATCGAACAGGCGGGGATGCGTCGCCACGCGCAGGAACTCGCCGAGGCAGAACACCGGGATCGCCCAGCGGCGATGGCCCTCGGCGAGCTCCGTGAGTCGAGCGCGCGCCCGCGCGTGCTGCGGCAGCTCCTCGCGATGCGCGTAGACGAGGACGTTGGTGTCCACCGCGATCACCCCCGCCCCTCCATGCGCTCGTACAGCGAATCGCGGTCGGCGAGATCGACGCCGGGAATCAGCCGGCCGCGCTTGGTGAGCAGCCGCAAGCGAAAGGGTCGCCCCGTCGGGCGCACCGGCCGGAGATGGTGGCGCAACGCCTCCTCGAGAACGTGCGTGAGCGTCGTTCCCTCCTCGGCGGCGCGCTTCTTCGCCGCGCGCAGGAGCGCGTCTTCCAGATCCAGGGTCGTGCGCATACAGCGATGTGTACGACCGGTACAGAAATATGTCAATCGCGGCCACCGTGATGCCCGGGCCCTCCTGCGAGGAGGGCCCGGGCACCGGTCAGTACTGCGGCTGGCGGTCGAAGCGGTGGTGTGCCTCGATGAACCGTACCGTGCCGGTGGCCGAGCGCATCACCACCGAGTTGGTGATCGCTCCGCCCTTCACGTAGCGCACGCCGTTCAGGTAGTCGCCCTGCGTGATGCCGGTGGCGGCGAACGTCACCGAGCCACCGGCGAGGTCCTCGAGGCAGTACTTGCGGTTGAAATCGAAGATGCCGAGCGCCCGCAGCTGCCCCGCCTCGGTCTCGTTGCGGGGCTTGAGGCGCGCCTGCATCTCGCCGCGAAGGCAGACCAGCGCCGCCGCCGCGAGGATGCCCTGAGGCGCACGGCCGATCCCCATCATGAGATCCACGCCGGCGTCGGGCTTGGTGGTGGCGATGGCGGCCGAAACGTCGCCGTCGCCGATGATCTTCACGCGCGCGCCCGCGCGCCGGAGCTCCTCGACCAGCTTCTGGTGGCGCGGCCGGTCGAGGACGACCACCGTGAGGTCGTCCACGTAGACGCCCTTGGCCTCCGCGAGCCGGCGGAGGTTTTCGGTCGGGCTGCGGTCGAGATCGATGACCCCCCTCCCCTCGGGCCCGCAGGCGATCTTGTCCATGTAGGTGTCCGGCACGTTGAGGAACGTCCCGTGGTCGGCGATCGCGATCACGGCGAGCGCGTTGTAGCCGCCGGTGGCGCAGCTCGCCGCGCCCTCGAGAGCGTCGAGCGCGACGTCCGCCTGTGGCCCGTTGCCCGTGCCGACGCGTTCGCCGACGTAGAGCATCGGCATCGCGTCCTCGGGCCCCTCGCCGATCACGATGGTCCCATCGATGGCGATCGCGTCGAACGCCTTGCGCATCGCCGCCACCGCCGCCTGGTCGACCACGACGTCGTCGCCGCGCCCCATCAGGCGCGCCGAGGCGAGTGCCGCCGCCTCGGTCACCCGCACGACCTCCATCGCCAGGTTGCGTTCCATGACGGCCTCCGGATCAGGCGGGACGAAGCAGACGTTCCATCAGCGTGTGCGCCTCGGGGATGAAGATGCCGAGCTCGCGGGCGTCGCGCTCGTGGTAGGCGCGCGTCTGGCCGGCGGGCTTCGCGTCGTCCCGGGCCACCGCGACCACGAACGGCACGGGCTCGGCGGTGTGCCGCCGCTGCGCACACGGCGTCGGGTGATCGGGCATCACCATCAGGCGCCACTCGCCGGCCGCGGCGCGTAACCCATCGAGCAGGGGGCCGACCACCTGCTCGTCGAGGACCTCGATCGCAGCCACCTTCTGCTGCACGTCACCTCGGTGCCCGCACGCGTCGGGCGCCTTCACGTGGAGGAGCGCGAAGTCGCGGTCGCTCAGCGCCTCGAGGAGTCGGGGCACCTCGGCGCCCGGGCCGGGCGCGTCGAGCACGCGCAGGCCGGCCGCGAGGCAGACCCCACGGACGACCAGGTCGGCGCCGAGCAGCGAGCCGTCGACCCCGAAGCGCTCGCGCAGCGCCGGCAGCTCGACCCGCCGCCCGTGGCCCCAGAGCCAGACGTCCGTCGGTGCCCGCTCCCCGCGCGCGCGGCGGCCGACGCAGATGGCGTGCGCTGCGAGCACGCCACGCGCCGCGTCCATCAGCTCACGCAGGAGGGGCGCGCCCGGCCCGTCGGGGAGGAAGCCGGCGACGGGCCGGCCGATGATCTCGTCGGGCGGCGTCGTCCGCATTCCGGGCTCGCCGCCGTGCCACACGAGGAGGTGGCGATGCGCGGACTCGGCGTGGAACGCGAGGCCCTCGCGCGCGAGCACGCGCGCGAGCTCGGCGAGCAGCGCGCGCCCCTCCTCGTCGGTGAGCCCGCCGCCCGTGCAGTCGACCAGGCGCTCGGCGCCGTCGTCGCCGGCCTCGACCGTCACGAAGTCCAGCCGGAACGCGACGTCGCGGGGCCCGAGCCGGATACCGAGCGCGGCCGCCTCGAGCGGCGCCCGCGCCGATGCGTGGCGCTGCGGGTCGTAGCCGAGCACCGAGAGCGTCGCGACGTCGCTGTGCGGGAGGAGGCCGCGCGGCACGGTGCGGGTGAGCCCGAGGATGCCGCGCGAGGCCATGCGGTCGAGGTGGGGCGTGCGCGCCGCCTCGAGGGGCGTCTTGCCGCCGAGCTCGGCGATCGGCTCGTCGGCCATCCCGTCCGCCTGGATCACGATCACCCTCATCGCCGCTCCACGGACCTAGTCGAGCTCGAGCGCGGCGCCGAGCCGCGCCAGGTCGGCGGGAATGGAGATGGCGGCCTCGGAATTGGCGATCGCCGTGTCGGGGTCCTTGAGGCCGTGACCGGTGAGCGTGAGCACCAGCGTGTCACCGGGGCGCAGCCGGCCGCTCGCCCCGAGGCGCAGCGCGCCCGCGAGGCTGATCGCCGACGCCGGCTCGGCGAACACCCCCTCGGTGCGCGCGAGGAGACGGTAGGCGGCGAGAATCTCCTCGTCGTCGATCGCCTCGATGGCCCCGCCCGACTCGTCGCGGGCCGCGACCGCGCCCTGCCAGCTCGCGGGGTTGCCGATGCGGATGGCGGTGGCGACCGTGCGCGGCTCCTCGATCACGCGCCCGTGGACGATCGGCGCCGCGCCCGCCGCCTCGAAGCCCATCATGCGCGGCAGCCGGGAGATCACGCCGGCCGCGTGGTACTCGCGGTATCCCTTCCAGTAGGCGGTGATGTTGCCCGCGTTGCCCACCGGCAGCAGGTGGTAGTCGGGCGCCCGTCCGAGCGCGTCGCAGACTTCGAACGCCGCCGTCTTCTGCCCCTCGATGCGGTCGGGGTTGACCGAGTTCACCAGCGCGAGCCGCGTCGGGTAACGCTCCTTCACGTCGCGTACGAGGCGCAGCGCCTGGTCGAAGTTGCCCTCGATCTGGATGACCCGGGCGCCGTGCATCACGGCCTGCGAGAGCTTGCCGAGCGCGATCTTGCCGCGCGGCACGACCACGTAGGCGCGGATGCCGGCACGCGCTGCGTACGCCGCCGCCGACGCCGAGGTGTTCCCGGTCGACGCGCAGATGATCGCCTCCGCGCCGCCCGCCAGCGCCCGGGTGACGGCGACCGTCATGCCGCGGTCCTTGAAGGAGCCGGTGGGATTCTGGCCCTCGCACTTGAGCCACAGCTCGACGCCGGGGGCCACCGCGGCGGCGAGCCGGTCGGCGCGCACGAGCGCCGTGTTGCCCTCGCTCAGCGTCACCACGCGATCGAGCGGCCCCACCGGGAGATGCGCCCGGTAGTGCTCGACCAGCCCGCGCCACGCCGCGATCACCCGAGCTGCTCCTCGATGCGGATCGACACCGGCTGCCCGCGCACGGCTTGGAGACGGCGGATCGCGCCGAGCGCCTGCGCGAGGTTGCGCTCGCGCGCCCGGTGCGTGCGGATGACGACCGGCACGGTGGTCCCGGCGCGGCGCTCCTTCTGGATCACGGAGGCGATACTAATATCAAACCTTCCCAAGACTCCAGCAATGCGCGCCAGCACGCCGGGACGATCGAGCGCCATGAAGCGCAGGTAGTACTCGCCCTCGAGGTCGGCGAGCCGCCGCACCGGCAGGCGGCGCAGCGCACGCTGCGGGACGCCCCACGGCGGCACGCGCACGCGCGGGCCGACCGCCCGGTCGCGCACGGCCGCAATCAGGTCGGCGATCACGGCGGTGGCGGTGGGGAGCGCCCCCGCCCCCTGTCCGTAGTACATCGTGGCGCCGAGCGCGGCGCCGCGCACGAAGAGCGCGTTGAAGTTCCCCGACACGTCGGCGAGCAGGTGTCCCTGCGGGATCATCGTGGGGTGCACGCGCGCCTCGACCGCGTCGCGGCCGTCCTTGGCGATCGCGAGCAGCTTGATCACGTAGCCGAGCTCGCGGGCGTACGCGACGTCGAGCTGCTCGACCCGGCGGATGCCCTCGGTGGGAATGTCGGCGAAGCGCGGCGCCACCCCGAAGGCGAGCGCGGTGAGCAGCGCGAGCTTGTGCGCGGAGTCGACGCCGTCGATGTCGGTGGCCGGGTTCGCCTCGGCGAGCCCGAGCCGCTGCGCCTCGGCGAGCACGTCGGCGAACGGGCGCCCCTCGCGCGTCATCGTGGTGAGGATGTGATTGCACGTGCCGTTGACGATGCCGTGCACGGCCACCGTGCGATCGCCCGCGAGGCCCTCCTTAAGCGTGCGGAGGATCGGGATGCCCCCGCCCACGCTCGCCTCGAACGCGAGGCGCACGCCGCGCGCCTCGGCCTCGGCGACGATCTCCTCGCCGTGCACCGCGAGCAGCGCCTTGTTGGCGGTCACCACGTCCTTGCCCGCCCGGATCGCCGCCAGCACGAAGCGGCGCGCGGGCTCGTAGCCGCCGATCAGCTCGATGACGATGGGCAGCCCCGGGTCGCCGATCACCGCGAGCGCGTCGGTCGTGAGCCGCGCCGGGTGCGCCGCGACACCGCGGTCCGTGGTGACGTCGAGGTCGGCGATCGCGGCGACCTCGATCGGCCGTCCCGCCCGCCGCGCGATCTCCGCGCGGTGCGCGCGCAGCACCTTGACGACGCCGGCCCCGATCGTCCCGAAGCCGATCAGGCCGACCTTGACGGCCCCCGCCACCGCCCCCGTCCGGCTCTAGCCCGCGTGAGCGCGCGGCACCCGCGGCAGCAGCGCCGCGCCGAGCGCCTTGCGGATGCCGCGCACGGCCTGGCGTGTGCGGTGTTCGTTCTCGATCAGCGCGAAGCGCACGTAGTGGTCGCCGTACTCGCCGAAGCCGATCCCCGGCGAGACCGCCACCTTCGCTTCGCGCAGCAGCAGCTTCGAGAACTCGAGCGAGCCGAGCGCCTTGAAGTCGTCGGGGATCTCCGCCCACACGAACATCGTCGCCTTGGGCTTGGGGACGTGCCACCCGATGCGCTCGAGCCCCTCGCAGAGCGCGTCGCGCCGGTGCCGGTAGGTCTCGCGGATCTCCTCGACGTAGGTCTGCGGGCCGCCCAGCGCGTGCGTGGCCGCGATCTGCACGGGCTGGAAGATCCCGTAGTCGAGGTAGCTCTTGATGCGGGCGAGCGCGGCGACGATCTCGCGGTTGCCGACCATGAAGCCGATCCGCCACCCGGGCATGTTGTAGCTCTTGGACAGCGTGAAGAACTCGACGCCGACCTCCTTCGCGCCGGGCACCTCGAGGAACGACGGCGCCTCGTAGCCGTCGAAGCAGAGGTCGGCGTAGGCGAGGTCGTGGACCACGAGGCATTCGTGCTCGCGCGCGAACTCGACGACGCCGCGGAAGAAGGCGAGGTCGACCACCTCGGTGGTGGGATTGTGCGGGAAGTTGAGGATCAGCAGCTTCGGCTTGGGCCACGTCGTCCGCACCGCCTCGCGCAGCGCGCCGAGAAAGTCGGTGCCGGGCATGAGCGGAATCGAGCGCAGATCGCCCCCCGCGATGATCACCGAGTACTGGTGGATGGGGTACGTGGGGCTCGGGCAGAAGACGACGTCGCCCGGGCCGATCATCGCGAGCGCGAGGTGGCCGATCCCCTCCTTCGAGCCGATCGTGACGATCGCCTCCGTGTCGGGGTCGAGGTCGACGCCGTACCGGCGCTTGTACCAGTCGCAGATCGCCACCCGGAGCTTGTAGATGCCACGCGAGACCGAGTAGCGGTGGTTCTGCGGCTTCTTCACCGCTTCGATCAGCTTGTCGACCACGTGCGGCGGCGTGGGGCCGTCGGGGTTGCCCATCGAGAAATCGACGATGTCCTCGCCCGCACGTCGCGCCGCGAGCTTGAGGTCGCCGACGACATTGAACACGTACGGCGGGAGCCGCTTGATGCGTGGGAAATCCATCCGTGCCGCCACGGCCGCTGCCCTCCACCCCTCCGTCCACCGCGCGCGCAGACTTCGCCGCAGACGTCCGACATTCCTTACATAAAGGATGGGGTGCGGAGCGTCAAACCGCGCGCCCGCCACGGGCACGCTCGTTGACCGGCGCGGGCGGCGGCCGTAGAAGCGCGACGCATGACTCCCGACGCCGCTGCGCTGCGCACGCTCCTCGACCGCGCGGGCATCCAGGACCTGCTCGTGCGCTACGCGCGCGGCGTCGACCGCCGCGATCTCGGTCTCGTCGCCTCGTGCTTCACGCCCGATGCCACCTACGCGGGCGCGCTCGCCACCGGCCCGATCGGCGAGGCGCTGGCGGCGCTGGGCGCGGCGATGCCTCGCTACGCCGCGACCCTGCACCTGCTCGGTACCCAGACGATCGCCGTTTACGGCGACACGGCGCGCTGCACGACCGACGCCGTCGCCCACCACCGGTTCGCCGACGGCGGACACGACGCCGCCGGTGTGCGCTATCGCGACGACCTCGTCCGCTGCGCCGACGGCTGGCGCATCCGCCGCCGCGTCGTCGAGACCCTGTGGCGGCGCCGCGACGTCCCCGTTGATTTCGCCGGCGGCAGCGCCTAGACCCTCGCCCATGGCCGAGCAGGCGCAGGCGATCCCCGGGGCGGCGACCGCGCCGGCCGCGGGAAGCCTCCTCGACGGCTGGCGCCAGATCCTCGTGACCGGCAACCTCCCCGCCGGTCGCCGTATCGACGCCGTGTCGCGCTGGCTGCTGATCACGCGCGCCTGCGTGTTCTCGATGACGCTCACCTCCGGCCTCATCGGCGGGCTGCTCGCAGCCGGCGCACCCGCGCCGCGCTGGGGCCTCTTCGCGCTGGCGCTGGTCGGGCTCGTCGTGGCTCACGCCGCCAACAACATGATCAACGACTACTTCGACACGACGGGCGGCGTCGACACGGCCGAGTACACGCGCGCGCTCTACGCGCCGCATCCGCTGCTCTCCGGCCTCATCTCCAAGCGCGGGCTGCTCGCGACGATCGCCGGCTGCAACCTGATCGACCTGGCGATCCTCGTCGTGCTCGCCGCCGCGCGCGGCTGGCCGGTCGTCGCCTTCGCGCTCTCGGGCCTCTTCGTGAGCGTCTTCTACGTGGCGCCGCCGCTGCGGCTCAAGCACCACGGCCTCGGCGAGCCCGGGGTGTTCCTCGTGTGGGGGCCGCTCATGATCGGCGGCACCTACTACGCCACCGCCGGCGTGCTGCCGGCGTGGGTGTGGCTCGCGTGCGTGCCGTACGCGATCACCGTGACCAGCGTGCTCATCGGCAAGCACGTGGACAAGTACGAGCAGGACCGGTCGCGCGGCATCCACACGCTGCCCGTGCTGCTCGGGCGCGCGGCGTCGCTGCGCCTCAACCAGGGGCTCATGGTCGCTTTCTACGTGACCGTGGCGGGGCTGGTGGCCACGCGGAGCCTCGGCCCGGGCGTGCTGCTGGTCGTGCTCGCGCTCCCCCGGCTCGTCCGGGTGCTCAAGGCCTACGCGCAGCCCAAGCCCGAGGCGCCGCCGCCCGGCTACCGCATCTGGCCGCTCTGGTACGTGGCGCTCGCGTTCTACCACAACCGCCTGGCAGGCGGGCTCTTCGTGCTCGGGCTGGTGGTGAACGCCGTCCTCGGACTGTAGGCGTCAGTGCCGCGGCAGGCCGAGGATGCGCTGCGCGATGATGTTGCGCTGCACCTCGCTCGTACCGCCGGCGATGGTCATGGCGCGGTCGCCGAGGTACTGCCGCGCCCAGCGCCCGTGCGACGGCGCCCGCGCGTCGTCCTGGAGCGCCGCCCAGGGTCCGAGCACCTCCATCGCCGTCTCGGAGAACTCCTGCGAGAGGCCCGTCGACATGAGCTTCATGGCCGCGGAGAGGTGCGGATTCATCCGGTCTCGGAGCTGGTCGGTGAGCGTGCGCAGCCCCGCGCAACGCATGATCGTGGCCTTCACCGCGAGGTCGGCGAGGCGCTGTCGGACGGTGGGGTCGCCGACCCGGCGTTGCTCGCGCGCGGTCGTGGTGAGCCAGTCGAGGCTCTGGTCGAAGCGGACGCTGCCGGCGATGCCGGTGCGCTCGTTGACGAGCGCGCTCGAGACGATCTCCCACCCCTGCCCCTCGCGCCCGAGCAGGTTCTCGGCCGGCACGCGCACGTCGGTCAGGAAGACCTCGTTGAACTCGCTGCCGCCGTCGATCTGCCGGATGGGCCGGATCTCGATGCCCGGGCTGCGCATGTCGATCAGCAGCACGGAGAGCCCGGCCCACTTGGGGCCGTCGGCCGCCGTGCGCACGAGGATGAAGTACCAGTCCGAGATGTGCGCGTAGGTGGTCCAGATCTTCTGCCCCGTCACCACGTAGTGGTCGCCGTCACGCACGGCGCGGGTCTTTGCCGCGGCCATGTCGGAGCCCGACGACGGCTCGGAGTAGCCCGTCGCCCAGATCTCCTCGGCGGCGAGGATGCGTGGGATGAAACGCCGCTTCTGCGCCTCGGTGCCGTAGCGCATGATCGCCGGTCCAACCCACCAGATGGCCATCGCGTTGATCACCTGCGGGGCGCGGGCGCGGGCCAGCTCCTCGTTGAGGATCGCCTGCTCCATCGGCGAGAGACCGGCGCCGCCGTACTCCTTCGGCCAGGCGACGGCGAGGTAGCCCGCGGCGTGGAGCTTGCGCTGCCAGGCGCGCATGGCCTCGAGCGTCGTGAGCGAGCCCGGTGTGGGCACGTTCGCCGCGAGCCACGCGCGCACGGTGGCGCGGAACGCCTCCTCCTCGGGGGTGTAGGACAGATCCATCGCGTCGCCCTCCGGCGGCGCATGCTAGCGGCTGGCGGGGGCCGTGGCCAGCGGCGTTGCTCCGTGGCATGAAGCCGGCATGACGCCCCCGTCGGCTTCGCCTTCGCATTTCCGTCTGGGTCTCGTGCAGATGCGCTGCACGGCCGACGCCGAGAGGAACCTCGCGGTGGCCACGGCGCGGATCCGCGAGGCTGCGGCCGCCGGCGCCGCCGTCGTCTGCCTCCCCGAGCTGTTCCGCAGCGAGTACTTCTGCCAACGCGAGGACCCGGCCCTCTTCGACTTGGCCGAGCCCGTGCCGGGCCCGACGACCGACGCGCTCGCCGCGGTGGCGCGCGAGACCGGCGCCGTCGTCGTGGGCTCGATCTTCGAACGCCGCGCCGCCGGGGTCTACCACAACACCGCGGTGGTCCTCGACGCCGACGGGCGGCTCGCCGGTCGCTATCGCAAGATGCACATCCCCGACGACCCGCTCTACTACGAGAAGTTCTACTTCACGCCCGGCGATCTCGGCTTCGTCGCCGTCGACACCCGCGTCGGACGGCTGGGGACCCTCGTCTGCTGGGACCAGTGGTACCCCGAGGCGGCGCGGCTCACCGCGCTCGCGGGCGCCGACGTGCTCCTCTATCCCACCGCGATCGGCTGGCATCCGGGCGAGAAAGCCGCGCACGGCGCGCGGCAGCTCGCCGCGTGGCAGACGATCCAGCGCGCGCACGCGATCGCCAACGGCGTCTACGTCGCGGTCGCGAACCGCGTCGGGCACGAGGGCCCGGCCGGCGGCGGCCTCGAGTTCTGGGGCGCGTCCTTCGTCGCCGATCCCTTCGGCGAGGTCGTCGCCGAGGCCGCCCGCGACACCGAGGCGGTGCTCGTCGTCGACTGCGACCGCACCCACCTCGAAGACGTACGCCGCAACTGGCCCTTTCTCCGCGACCGGCGCGTCGACGCCTACGGCGCGATCACCAAGCGTCTCCTCGACGGGTGACCGCGCCCGGCGCACCGCCCGCGGCGCTCGGTTACCGCCTGCCGGCGGAGTGGGAGCCGCACGCCGCCACCTGGCTCGCCTGGCCGCACGCGCGCGGCGACTGGCCGGGGAAGCTCGACGCCATCCGCTGGGTCTACGGCGAGGTGGTACGCCGGATCGCCCCGGGCGAGCGCGTGCGGCTGCTGGTCCACGACGCGCGCAGCGAGGGGCAGGTGCGGACGCTGCTCGCCAAGGTCGGCGTCGATCCAGCGGTCGTCGACCTCCACCGCGTGCCCACCGACCGCTCGTGGACGCGCGACTCGCTGCCGCTGTTCGTGCGGCGCGACGACGGCGCGCGCGGGCTCGTCGCCTGGTTGTTCACCGCCTGGGCGAAGTACCCCGACTGGCGGCTCGACCGGGCGGCCGCCGCGCGCGTCGCGCGCCTCACCCGCCTGCCCGTGTGGAAGCCCACGCTGCCCGGCCGCGGGCGCGTGGTGCTCGAGGGGGGCGCGATCGACGTGAACGGCCGCGGTACGCTCCTCACCACCGAGGAGTGCCTGCTCGGCACCGCACAGGCGCGCAACCCCGGGGTCGGGCGCCGGGCGCTCGAGCGCCTCTTCGCCGACTTCCTCGGGGCGTCCCGGGTGATCTGGCTCGCCGCCGGCATCGCCGGCGACGACACGCACGGCCACGTCGACGACTGCGCGCGCTTCGTCGATCCGCGCACGGTGCTCGCGTGCGTCGAGCCCGACCGCGGTGATCCGAACCACGCCCCGCTCGCCGAGAATCTCGCCCGCCTGCACGCCGCGACCGACCAGGACGGGAGGCCGCTGCGCGTCGTCGAGCTGCCCATGCCCGCCCCCGTCCAGTTCGCCGGCCGCCGCCTGCCGGCGAGCTACGCCAACTTCTACGTCGCCAACGCCGCCGTGCTCGTGCCGACCTTCAACGACGAGCGCGACCGCCGGGCGCTCACGATCCTGGCCGAGTGCTTTCCCGACCGCCCGGTCGTGGGCATCCACGCCGTCGACCTCGTCTGGGGCCTCGGCACGCTCCACTGCATGACCCAGCCGGAGCCGGCGGGCGTCGGTTGACTTAGTCGAATCTTGGACATAGTCTAAGTCTCGATGGAACGGGACGTCGCCCGGACGCTGCGGGAGCGGGGGCTCCAGCCCTCCGCCCAGCGCGTGGCGATCGCCGAGTACGTGCTGCGCACCGGCGAGCATCCCTCGGCCGACCAGGTCTGGGCGCGGGTGCGTCGCGGCTTCCCGATGCTGTCGCGGGCGACCGTGTACAACACGCTCAACGCGCTCGTGCGCAAGGGGCTGCTTCGTGCGCTCGTGCTGGCGGAGGGCAAGGTGGTGTTCGACCCCAACGTGGAGCGGCACCATCACTTCGTCGACGAGGCGACCGGGCGCATCCGTGACGTGCCCTGGGAGGCCGTCGAGGTGGGCCGCGTTCGGCCACCCGCGGGCTTCACCGTACACGACGTCCACGTGATCCTGCGCGGCCGCCGCACGGGGCGGCGGCCGCGGTGACAGAGGAGGAACCAACCGATGCTGACCGTAGGAGATCGTTTTCCCGACTTCGCGCTCGAGGCCGTCGTCGGGCTCGAGCCCGGCCGGGAGTTCCGGCAGCTCAGCGCCCGGAGCTTTCCGGGCAAGTGGCTGATCGTGTTCTTCTGGCCGATGGACTTCACCTTCGTGTGCCCGACCGAGATCGCCGAGTTCGGCCGGCGCGAGCCCGACTTCGCCGCCCGCGACGCCCAGGTGCTGGGCGTGAGCGCCGACACACACTACGTCCACCTCGCCTGGCGGCGCCAGCACCCCGACCTCCGCGACCTCCCCTTTCCGATGCTCGCCGACACGCGGCGCGCGCTCTCGACCGCGCTCGGGATCCTGCACCGCGAGGAGGGCGTCCCGCTGCGCGCGACCTTCGTGGTCGATCCCGAAGGCGTGATCCGCGCGGTCACCGTCCACGACCTCTCCGTCGGGCGCAACGTCGACGAGACGCTCCGCGTGCTCGACGCGCTGCGCACCGGCGGGCTCACCCCGTGCAACTGGCGCCCCGGCGAGCCCACGCTCGCGGTGGCGTGACGAACCACACGAAAGGAGCAGTGATCATGTACCGCAGCCCGAGTCCGCTCTCCCCCGCCGCCCGCGAGGCGATCGCGACCACGCTCGACGCCCGCCTCGCCGACGGCCTCGACCTGCACAGCCAGATCAAGGTGGCGCACTGGAACGTGAAGGGGCCGCACTTCGCGGCCCTGCACCCGCTGTTCGAGACCTTCGCCACCGCGCTCGCCGCGCACAACGACGCGATCGCCGAGCGCGCCGTGACCCTCGGCGGGCGGGCGAACGGCACCGCCCGGCAGGTGGCGGCCGCCTCCCGGCTACCCGAGTACCCGCCCGACGCGACCCGTGACCTCGATCACGTGCGGCTCCTCGCCGATCGCATCGACGGCTACCTGGTTGGCCTCCGTGAGTCACGGAAGGTCAGCGACGAGCACGGCGACGCCGACACGACCGACCTGCTGACGACCGTGATCGAGGAGTTCGAGAAGCACGGCTGGTTCCTGCGCGCGACGCTCGAGGGCTGAAGCCCGCTTGACTGCCGGGCGCGATCGGGGCTTGTGCTGCCCAATGGCCCCGATCGCGCCCGCCGCCGCCGACGTCGCCTTCGCGCGCAACGGCGACACGATCCGCGGCCACGCGGCCTGGCCGCCCGCTACGACGCCCGTCCCAGGCCTCGTCCTCGTCCCCGACGTGCGCGGGCTCTCGGAGCACTACCGTGACGTGGCGCGGCGCTTCGCCGCCGCGGGCTTCTTCACCCTTGCGCTCGATGTCTACAGCCGCGAGGGCACGCCTGCGCTCCCCGACATGGACGCGGTGATGCGCTGGATGGCGGCGCTGCCCGATGCGCGCCTCCTCGGCGACATCGGCGCCGCGGTGGCTTACGTCGCCGCTCGGCCCGAGACCGCCGGCCGGCGCGTCGGCGTCACCGGCTTCTGCATGGGCGGGCAGTACGCGCTGATGGCGGCGTGCACGATCCCGGGCGTCGCCGCGTGCGTCTCGTGGTACGGCATGCTGCGCTACGCCGAGCGGACGGGAAACCGCCCGCAGAGCCCGCTCGATCTCGCCCCGCGGCTCGCCTGTCCGTATCTCGGCCTCTTCGGCGCCGAGGACGCCCTCATCCCGCGCGCCGACGTCGAGGAGCTGCGCGCCATCCTCGCACGCGCGGGGAAGACCTTCGAGATCGAAATGTACGCCGGCGCGGGCCACGCCTTCTTCAACGACACGCGGCCCGACGCCTACCGGCCCGCGGTCGCCGCGGCGGCCTGGCCCCGGGCGACCGCGTTCCTCCACCGGCACTTGGGGTAGACCCTGCGCGTCGCCGCGCTCCTTTTCGCCTGCGCGCTCGCCGCGCCCGCGCGCGCCTGGGGCCCGCTCGCCCACCGCGTGGTGGCTCGCGTCGCCGAGGCGCGCCTCACGCCCGCCGTGCGCGCCCGGGCCCGCGCGCTCCTTCGCGGCGCGGCGCTCGCCGACGTCGCCACCTGGGCCGATGACATCCGCGAAGACCGCCCGGAGACGGCCCGCTGGCACTTCGTCGACATCCCGGTCGGGGCGAAGAGCTACCGCCCCTCGCGCGATTGCCAGCCGCGGCGCGGCGGCGACTGCGCGATCGCCGCGATCGCCCGCGAGCAGGGCGCGCTGGGCGACGCGTCCGCCTCGCGCGCGCGCCGGGCCGAAGCCTTGCGCTTCGTCGTCCACCTCGTCGCCGACCTCCACCAGCCGCTCCACTGCGCCGACGACCACGACCACGGCGGCAACGACGTCGCGGTCACGCTGCTCGGCCGCCCCACGAACCTGCACGCAGTCTGGGACAGCGGGCTGCTGGCGGCCGGCGGGCACGGCGAGACGGCCACCGCCCGCCGCGTCACGGCGTGGCTCGCCGCCCACGCCGCCGAGCCGCTCGCGGCGGGCACCACGGTGGACTGGGCGCTCGAGGCGCACCGGGCGGCGGTCGAGCACGCCTACGTGATTCCCCGGAGCCACCGGCTCGGGCGCGCGTACGTGGCGGCCAACCTGCCCGTCGTCGACGGCCGGCTCGCGCTCGCGGCGGCGCGGCTGGCGGCGGTGTTGAACGCGGCGCTGCGGTGATGGTCCGGGTTGCTCCGGCGGGCGCCGCCCGGCCGCAGGCTGGAGCGGTTCATCGCCCACCTTCGCCCGACCCCGTGATGTCAGGCTGATATCGTCCGGCGTCGGGAGGCGTACATGAGTCAGAACGGCGGCGCCACGAGCGACTCGCGCCACGCCGGCAGCTCCATCAGCCCGGCGTACCAGCGCCGGATCTCGCGGAAGCCGTCGAGCGGATAGTCCGCCCGCTCCGCGTAGTTGAGCCACGAGCCGACCGAGAAGTCGGCGAGCGTGAGCGCGTCGCCGCAGAGGAAGCGGCGCCCCGTGAGCCAGCCGTCGAGCACGGCGCCATACCGGCGCATCTCGGCCTCGCCGCGCGCGACCTGGGCAGGGTCCGGGCCTTCCTGACCGAGGACCTTCTTCAGCAGGCGTTCGAAGATGAGCGTCGCGCATGCCGGGTCCCAGTGCGCGTTCTCCCAGAACTGCCAGCGCGCGACGTCCGCCTGCCGCCGCGGCTCGGCGGGCATGAGGCCGGCCTCCGGCTTCTTGGACGCCAGGTACTGGGCGATGGCGTTCGATTCCCAGAGGATGAAGCCGCCGTCCTCGAGCACCGGCATCTTTTCGTTCGGGTTGAGCGCCGCGAACTCCGGCCGGTGCTGCGCGCCGCCGAGCAGGTCGACCGAACACAGCTCGAAGGCGAGCCCGAGGTGGCGCGCCACCGCGAGCACCTTGAAGGCGCGCGGCGACGGCGGCGCGACGTGCAGCCTGAGCCGCTCGGCGACGAAGGCGCCGAGGACCTTCTCCCAGCCGCCGGCGAACGCGTCGCGCGCGGCCCTCGCCGCGGCGCCCGCGTGCTCCCAGCCGCGGTGCTCCAGCTCGACGCGCGTCCCGTCCCGCTCCGCCACGAAGCGCACCTCCACCTCGGTCGGCCCTTCCCAGCTCGGCGCCTTGAACGTGAACACGATGCGCTCGGGGGGCGCGCACGCGGTCACCACGCCGATCTCGCATTCCTCGCCGTCGGCGAAGCGCTCGAAGAAGCGCCCGCCCACCCGGCCCTCGAGGAAGATCTCCCCGGCCCGCTTGCCGCCGAAGGAGAAACCTTCCTTGAGCGGCCACCACCGGCCGATGCCGTCGGTGAAGAGCCGAAACGTCGTCTCCACCGGCCGCTTCACGTGCATGGTCTTGCGGATCGTCATTCGTCGTCCTCCTGCTCGGCGAGCGCCTTGAACCGCTCGAGCGCCCGGTCCCAAGCCCGGCTCACCCGGCCGACGTAGGCCCGCACCTCCAGCAACGAGGTGGGGCGCGAGGCCAGCCGGTAGAGCACCTCGCGACCCCGGGGGACCGCCTCGACGAGCCCCGCCTCGCGCAGAAGCCGCAGGTGCTTCGACACGGCCGGCCGGCTCATCGGGAGCCCGCGCGCGAGATCGCTCGGCCGCCGCGGGCGCCGGCTCACGTGGTCGAGGAGCCGGCGCCGCGTCGGGTCGGCGAGGGCGCCCAAGGTGCGGTCGAGGCGCGTCGCCCGAACGGCTCGTCGTCGCATGTCCGACGAGTAACCGATCGGTTACGTTAACGCAAGCCCCGATCGCAGGTGACGGCTCAGGTCCCCCACCAGGTCGGGAAGGATCAGCCGGTCGGCGAAGCGCCATCCGCCCCCGTCGCGCACGAACGCGTCGTGGTAGCGCCCGCAGAGGATCGGCCGGAGCGGAAAGTCGGGCCGCGCCTGGAGCACGGTGAAGTACGAGCGCGCCGCGGCGCGGTCGGGAGGCTCGACCTCGACCACGACGTTGGTGAGCAGGTGGCGCGTGCACGGCACCCCGTCGTAGAGGATCACGCGATCGTAGGCGCGGCGCACCGCCGCGGCGCCGTGGAGCGGCTCGGCGCGCGCCGGCGAGCGCCAAGTCGCGCGGGCGAAGAGCGCCGCCACGCCGTCGAGGTCGCCGGCGTCGAGGCGCTCGGCGTACGCGTGGATCAGGGCGGTGATCGCCTCGAGGTCGGAGGGCATGGCCCATGCTGCACCCCCGGGCCGCCGCGGGGCAAGGGCGACGGCCGCCCTTTCCCCGAGGCGCGGATTTTGTGATGCTCGCCCGCCGATGGCCGACGCCCCCCCGCCGACCGCCTCGCTCGGCCGCGCCGACCGCGCCGCGCGCTTCTTCTTCATGCACCTCGGAAGCCTCGTTGCGGTGTTCGTCTACTTCACGCTGGCCGGCCGCGCCGCCTACGCGCCCGAGGGTGTTCGGCGCGCGCTCACCACGGCGCTCGCCGTGATGAGCGTCTACGTCCTGCTCGCCGCGTGGCGCAGCGAGGTCAAGTACGCGGACTTCGGGCTGTGGGTGATGTTCGCGGTCGGGACCGTGGGTGCCTGGGCGGGCGCCGCTCCGGTGGTCGCCCTGTTCCGAACCGACTCGGGCGCGATCCTGTTCACGACCTTCGCGCTCGTCGCGCTCGTGCCCCTCGTCCTCGGCCACGAGCCGTTCACGTACTACTACGCCCGCCGCTCGACGCCACCCTGGCAGCAGAAGCTTCCGGTGTTCGACGAGCTGAACCGCGTGATCGCCTGGCTCTGGGCCGGCATCTTCGTCACCGCCGCGACGCTGTGCGCCCACGCGCCGCGCGACCCGCGCTACACCTTGCTCTATCCGAACCTGCTCGTCTTCGCCGTCGGCATGCCGGCGCCGCTCTGGCTCGTTCCGCTCTATCTCAGGCTTTTTCCCCCGCCGCGGCCGCGCAACGCGGAAGCGCTCATCATGGGCATGCCGCTCGCCTTCGACCGCCGGGCCGCAGGCGACGCAAAGGCGACGTTCCAGTTCCACGTGAGCGGCAGCGAGCCCGGCGCCTACCAGGTGCGGGTCGCGCGCGGGAAGGCCGTGAGCGTGGCCGGCACGGACGGACCCGCCGACGTCACGATCCACACCCCCGACACGGTCTGGGTCCGGATCGCGCACGGCGAGCTGGACGGCGCGCGCGCGCTCCTCGACGGCCTCTATCGCGTCGAGGGCAACCTGGAGCACTTCGCGCGCCTGAGCGCGTGGTTCCCCGGCTGAGTCAGCCGACGCGCGCCAGCTCGAGCCGGCCGCGCCAGCGCGCGAGCAGCACGGCGCGCACGGCGGCCGACTCGGGCCGCGAGAGATCCGGGTCGCGCGCGAGCCACCACGCGGCCTCGTCGCGCGCCGCGCGCATGAGCTCGGTGTCGCGCACGAGGTTCGCCACCCGAAACGGCGGCAGCCCCGCCTGCCGGGTGCCGAGGAAGTCCCCTGGGCCGCGGAGCGCCAGGTCGGCCTCGGCGATCCGAAAACCGTCGGTCGACTCCTCGAGGATGCGCAGCCGGCGATAAGGCTCCTCGCCCACCCAGTCGGGCACCACGAGCGCGCAATATCCGGGCGCCGTCCCGCGCCCGACGCGGCCGCGGAGCTGGTGGAGCTGCGCGAGCCCGAAGCGCTCGGCGTGCTCGATCACGATGACGGTCGCGTTCGGGACGTCGATGCCGACCTCGATCACCGTGGTCGACACCAACACGTCGTGCGCCCCCGCCTTGAAGGCGCGCATGACGGCGTCCTTCTCCTCGGCCTTCATGCGCCCGTGGACCAGCGCGAGCCTGAGCCCGGCGAGCGGCCCCTCGCCCAGCTCGCGCACCATGGTGGTCGCGGCCCGCAGCGCCGACTTCTCGGACTCCTCCACCAGCGGGTAGACGACGTAGGCCTGGTGGCCCCCGGCGACCTCCTCGCGGATGCGCCGGTGCAGGCGCGCGCGCCGCGCCGCGCGGCACAGCTCGGTCGTGACCGGCGTGCGCCCCGGCGGCAGCTCGTCGAGGGTCGAGACCGCGAGGTCGCCCCAGAGCGTCAGCGCGAGCGTGCGTGGGATCGGCGTCGCGCTCATTACCAGCACGTCGAGCGCGCGGTCGCCGTCGCCCTGCCGTTGGAGGGCCGCGCGCTGGAGCACGCCGAAGCGATGCTGCTCGTCGACGATCGCGAGCCCGAGCCGCGCGAAGGACACGCCCTCCTGGATGAGCGCGTGCGTGCCGACGGCGAGCGCCACCTGGCCCCGAGCGATGCCGGCGAGCGCGTCCCGCCGCGCCCTGCCCTTCACGGCGCCCGTGAGCAGCGCCGCGCGCACCTCGAGCGGGGCGAGCAGCGGTGCCAGCGTGGCGAGGTGCTGCTCGGCGAGCAGCTCGGTCGGCGCCATCAGCGCCGCCTGGTAGCCGGCGTCGATCACCGTGAGCGCCGCCAGCAGCGCGACCAGCGTCTTGCCGCTGCCGACGTCGCCCTGCAGCAGCCGGCGCATCGGGTGGGGGGCCGCGAGGTCGGCCTCGATCTCCGCCACGGCGCGTTCCTGCGCCGCGGTCGGCCGGAACGGGAGCGCCGCGCGCAGTGCCGGCGCGAGCCGCGCCGAGGGCGGGAACGCCGTTCCCGGCTCGGCCACGGCGGCGCTCCGCCGCAGCGCGAGCCCGAGCTGGAGAAAGAACAGCTCGTCGAAGACGAGCGCCCGGTGCGCGAGCGAGCGCGCCTCGCCGAGGGCAATCAGGTCCGCCTCCGGCGGCGGGCAGTGCACGTGGCGGAGCGCGCGGCCCAAGTCGATCAGCCGCTGCCGCTCGGCGATCGCGGCGGGCATCACGCTGGGTGCGCGGTCGGCGAAGTCCTCGACCGCGGCGTGCACCATGCACCGCATGACGCCGACCGGCATCGTCGTCGGCTTCTCGTAGACGGGCAGGATGCGCTGCTGCGCGTCGGCCTCCTCCTCGGCGTCGAGCGGCGTCACGTCGGGGTGCACGATGCGCGGCGGCCCGCCGCGCAGCGACGGCTCCACGCGTCCGTGGACGAGAAGCCGCTGCCCGCTCGTGAAGCGGCGGCCGAACCATCCGATGCGGTTGAACCACACGAGGACGCAGAGCGCGTCGCCGTCGCGCAGCACGACCTCCAGCACGCGGCGGCCGTGCCGTCCGACCGTCGCCTGGCGCACGCTCGCGACCTCGCCCGCGGCGGTGGCCTCCTCGCCGGCGCGCAGCGCCCGCAGCGGGACGAGCGCCCGGCGGTCCTCGTAGCGGAACGGAAGGTGCCAGAGGAGGTCCTCCACCGTCGCGAGGCCGAAGCGCGCGAGCTCCGCGGCGCGCTTCGGGCCCACGTGCCGGACGAACTGCGCCGGCCGGCCGAGCGCCGCCAGCGCCGCGTCGACCGGCTCCGGAGTCGCGCGGTACTCGCGCCAGGGCGCCGGTGCCTCCGTCGCGCCCCGCAGCGCCGGCAGGAGCGCGTGCGCGCGCCGCAGCAGCGCCCCGCGCTCGGCCGCCGGCGCCGCCTCGAGCGCGCCGAGGATCCCCTCCAGCTCCGCGAGCGCCGCGGGCGCCGCCGGGCGCGCCCGTGCCGCCAGCGCGCGCAGCGCGGCCAGCGGGAGCCGGGTGGTCTCGAGGCGGCGGAAGCCGTCGGCGGCGAGGTAGTCGAGCGGCGGGGCGAGCGCGCGCAGCAGCGCGGCGAGCGCGCCGGGCTGCGCTGCCGCCGGCCCCGGCCCGTTCATGGCCGCTGATGGTACGCCTGGAGCGGACGGACCGTGAACGGCCCGCGGGCCACGAGCGCGATGCCTTCGGCGGCCGCCGCCGCAGCGGCGATCGTGGTGAAGTACGGCACCTGGCACTCGAGCGCGGTGCGCCGGATGGGGAAGGAGTCGCGCACCGACTCGGCGCCCGCCGGCGTGTTCACCACCAGCGCCACCTCGCCGTGCCGGAGCGCGTCGACGATGTTTGGACTGCCCTCCTGCACCTTGTTGACGGTCTCGACCGCGAGGCCCGCGGCGCGGAGATGGCCCGCCGTCCCGCGGGTCGCCAGCAGGCGGAAGCCGCAGCCGGCGAGCCGGCGTGCGATCGGCACCACGGCGGCGAAGTCGGTCTCCGGCACCGAGAGGAACGCCTGCCCGCCGGTGGGGAGCACGGTGCCGGCGGCGATCTGCGCCTTCGCGAACGCCGCCCCGAAGCTCGCGTCGATTCCCATCACCTCGCCGGTCGATTTCATCTCGGGACCAAGCACCGTGTCGACCCCGGGGAACTTGATGAACGGGAAGACCGCCTCCTTGACGCTCACGTGGGCGGGCACGACCTCGCGCATGAACCCCTGCTCGGCGAGCGAGCGGCCGACCATGCAGCGCGCCGCGACTTTGGCGAGCGGCACGCCGATCGCCTTGCTGACGAACGGCACCGTGCGGCTGGCGCGGGGGTTCACCTCGAGCACGTAGACGTCGCGACCCTTCACCGCGAACTGCACGTTCATGAGGCCGACCACGCCGAGCTCGCGCGCGAGCGCAACCGTCTGGCGGCGGATGTCGCCCTGCACGTCCTCGGGGATCGAGTACGGGGGCAGCGAGCAGGCGCTGTCGCCGGAGTGGACGCCGGCGCGCTCGATGTGCTCCATGATGCCGCCGATCACGACGTCGCGGCCGTCGCTCACCGCGTCGACGTCGACCTCGATCGCGTCCTCGAGGAACCGGTCGATGAGGACGGGGTGCTGCGGCGACACGCGCACCGCGGCGCGCACGTAGCGGGCGAGGCTGTCGTGGTCCCAGACGATCTCCATCGCCCGCCCGCCGAGCACGTAGGACGGGCGCACGAGCACCGGGTAGCCGAGCGCCTCGGCCACGCGCACCGCCTCGTCGGCCGAGCGCGCGATGCCGTTCGGCGGGCGCCTGAGATCGAGCGTGCCGAGCACCTGCTCGAAGCGCTCCCGGTCCTCCGCGCGGTCGATCGAGTCGGGCGACGTGCCGAGGATGGGCACGCCCGCCCGCTCGAGCGGCACGGCGAGCCGCAGCGGCGTCTGCCCCCCGAATTGGACGATCACGCCCTCGGGCCGCTCGTGGCGCAGGAGGGCGAGCGCGTCTTCGAAGGTGAGCGGCTCGAAATAGAGCTTGTCCGAGGTGTCGTAGTCGGTGCTGACCGTCTCGGGGTTGCAGTTGACCATGATGGTCTCGTACCCGAGCTCGCGCAGCGTGAAGGCGGCGTGCACGCAGCAGTAGTCGAACTCGATCCCCTGCCCGATGCGGTTCGGGCCCCCGCCGAGGATCACGACCTTCCGCCCGGTGCCGGGCCGCGCCTCGTCGTCGCCGGGCTCGTAGCTCGAGTAGAGGTAGGGCGTGTGGGCGACGAACTCCGCGCCGCAGGTGTCGACGGTCTTGTAGACGGGGCGCACGTCGAGCGCTTCGCGGCGCGCGCGGACGGCGTCCTCCGTGACGCCGAGCAGCTCGGCGAGCCGGGTGTCGGCGAAGCCCTGCTGCTTGAGCGCGCGCAGCCGCGCCGCGTCGAGGTCGTCGAGCCGCCGGCCGGCGAGCGCGCGCTCCGCGACCAGGAGCTCCTCCACGTGGCGGAGGAACCACGCATCGATCCGGGTGGCCGCGGCGACCCGCTCGACACCCCAGCCCCGGCGCAGCGCCTCGCCGACGTGCCACAGGCGCTGCGCGTTGGGCGCCCGCAGCAGCGCCTCGAGCTGCGCGTCGCTCGCCTCGGGCCGCGGCTCGAAGCCGTGGCTGCCGATCTCGAGCGAGCGCATCGCCTTCTGGAGCGACTCCTTGAACGTCCGGCCGATGGCCATCGCCTCGCCCACCGACTTCATCTGCGGGCCGAGGCGGTCCTCCGCCTGCGGGAACTTCTCGAACGTGTAGCGGGGGATCTTGGTCACCACGTAGTCGATCGTGGGCTCGAAGCACGCCGGGGTCTCGCGGGTGATGTCGTTCGGGATCTCGTCGAGCGTGTAGCCGACGGCGAGCTTGGCGGCGATCTTCGCGATCGGGAAGCCGGTCGCCTTCGACGCCAGCGCCGAGCTGCGCGAGACGCGCGGGTTCATCTCGATGACGACCAATCGGCCCGTGCCCGGATGCACCGCGAACTGGATGTTCGATCCGCCGGTGTCGACGCCGATGGCGCGGATGATCGCCACCGCGGCGTCGCGCATCACCTGGTACTCCTTGTCGGTGAGCGTCTGCGCCGGAGCGACCGTGATCGAGTCGCCGGTGTGCACGCCCATCGGGTCGAAGTTCTCGATCGAGCAGACGATCACGACGTTGTCCTTGCCGTCGCGCATCACCTCGAGCTCGAACTCCTTCCAGCCGGCGATCGACTCCTCGATCAGCACCTCGGTGATCGGCGACGCCTCGAGGCCCCAGGCCACGGTGGCGTGGAACTCCTCGGGGGTGGTGGCGAACCCGCCGCCGGTCCCCCCCAGCGTCCGCGACGGCCGGATGATGACCGGGAGCCCGATCTCCGCGCGCAGCGCGTCGGCGGCGGCGAGCGTGTGCACCACGCCGCTGCGCGGCAGATCGAGGCCGATGCTCCGCATCGTCTGCTTGAAGAGATCGCGGTCCTCGGCGCGCCGGATCGCATCGACGTTGGCGCCGATGAGCTGCACGCCGTAGCGGTCGAGCACCCCCGCCTGGGCGAGGTCGAGCGCGAGGTTGAGCCCCGTCTGCCCGCCGATCGTCGGCAGGAGCGCGTCCGGCCGCTCCGCGGCGATGATCCGCTCGAGCACGGGCACCGTGAGCGGCTCGACGTAGGTGCGGTCGGCGAACTCGGGGTCGGTCATGATCGTCGCCGGGTTCGAGTTGACGAGGATGACGCGGTAGCCCTCCTCGCGCAGCGCCTTGCACGCCTGGGTGCCCGAATAGTCGAACTCGCACGCCTGGCCGATGACGATCGGCCCGGAGCCGATGAGCAGGATCGAGCGGAGGTCGGTGCGCCGGGGCATGGCTATGCGTGGCTGGGCGCAGCCGCCGGCCGGTGCCCGATCCGGCTCACCGCCCGCGCTCCATGAGGGCGACGAAGCGTTGGAACAAGTAGCTCGCGTCGTGCGGGCCGGGCGAGGCCTCGGGGTGGTACTGCACCGAGAAGGCCGGGGCGTCCTTGACCGCCATGCCCTCCACCGTGCGATCGTTCAGGTTCACGTGGGTCACCTCCGCGCGCCCGGCGAGCGAGTCGGCGTCGACCGCGAAGCCGTGGTTCTGCGCGGTGATCTCGACCCGGCCCGTGGTGAGGTCCTTCACCGGCTGGTTGCCGCCGTGGTGGCCGAACTTGAGCTTGAAGGTGCGCCCGCCGAGCGCGAGCCCCATGATCTGATGGCCGAGGCAGATGCCGAACACCGGCACCTTGCCGAGCAACTCGGCTACCGCCTCCGGCACACCCGCCACCGCGTCGGGATCGCCCGGCCCGTTCGAGAGGAACACGCCGTCGGGCCGCTCGGCGAGCACCGCGGCCGCCCGTGTGCCCGCCGGCACGACGCGCACGGCGCAGCCCGCGCCCACGAGCCCGCGCAGGATGTTCCACTTGACGCCGAAGTCGTAGGCGACGACGCGCAGCACCCGCCCGCCCCGCGCGGCGGCGCACTCGGCCGCGGTCGTGTAGCCCTGACCGAGCCGCCACGGCCCCTGCGTCCACTCGTACGGCTCGCCGCAGGTGACCACGCGCACGAGGTCGCGACCCACGAGCCCGGGCGAGGCCTGCGCCCGCGCCACGAGGCGTGCGGCGTCGAGGTCGACGCTGGAGAGCACCGCCTCCTGCGCCCCGTGGTCGCGGAGGTGGCGCACCAGCGCGCGCGTGTCGAGGCCCTCGATCCCCGGGATGCCGTGGCGGGCGAGGTAGTCGCCGAGGCTCTCCTCCGCGCGCCAGCTCGACGGGGCGGCGCGGTACTCTCGCACGACGAAGCCCCGCACCCATGGCCGCCGCGACTCGACGTCCTCGCGGTTCACGCCGACGTTGCCGATCTCGGGATACGTCATCGCGACGAGCTGGCCCTCGTAGGAGGGGTCGGTGAGGATCTCCTGGTAGCCGGTCATGCTCGTGTTGAAGACCAGCTCGCCCACCGCCTCGGCCCGGGCACCGAACGCCCGGCCGCGGAAGACGGTGCCGTCGGCGAGCGCGAGGACGGCCTCGTCGCTCACGACGCGCTCCGCAGCGCGGCCAGCGGCCGCTCCTCTTCGTGCACGACGCGGCCGCCGACCAGCACCACGACCGCACGCCCGGTCATTTCCCAGCCGGCGAACGGGGTGTTGCGGCTGCGCGAGCGGAGCTCCCGCGGATCGACCCGCCAGCGCCGCTCGGGGTCGACGAGCGTGAGATCGCCCGGCGCGCCGGGCGCGAGCGTGCCGCCGGGAAGCCCGAGCACGCGCGCGGGCCCCACCGTGAGGCGGGCCGCCAGCGTGGGCAGGTCGAGGACGCCCTCGGCCACGAGCCGCAGCCCGAGCGGCAGCGCGGTCTCGAGCCCGATCACGCCGTTGGCCGCCGCCTCGAACTCGACGTCCTTCTCGTCGCGGTGGTGGGGCGCGTGGTCGGTGGCGATCACCTCGATCGTGCCGTCGGCGACCGCGGCGCGCAACGCGTCCACGTCCGATCGCGGGCGCAGCGGCGGGGCCATCTTGGCGTTGGTGTCGTAGCCCGCCACCGCCTCGTCGGTGAGGAAGAGGTGGTGCGGCGTCGCCTCGGCGGTGACCCGCACGCCGCGCGCGCGCGCCGCGCGGATGAGCGCCACCGACCCGGCGGTGCTCACGTGCGCGACGTGCAGTCGCCCCCCGGTCAGCTCGGCGAGCGCCAGATCGCGCGCCACCATCACCTCCTCCGCGGCCGCCGGTACCCCGCGCAGCCCGAGCCGCAGCGAGACCAGCCCCTCGTGCATCACGCCGCCCGCCGCGAGGTGACGGTCCTCCTCGTGGACGACCACCGGCAGGTCGAAGAGCCGCGCGTACTCGAGCGCGCGCCGCATGAGCCCGGCGTCCATCACCGGCACGCCGTCGTCGGAGACCGCCACGATGCCCGCCCGCTGCATCTCACCGAACTCCGCCAACTGCTCGCCCGCGAGCCCGACCGACACGGCGCCGATCGGGTGGACTCGGGCGCCCCCGGCGGCGGCGGCGCGGTCGAGGATGAACTGCGTGACCGCCCCGCTGTCGTTCACGGGGTTGGTGTTCGCCATGCAGGCGACCGCGGTGAACCCACCCGCGAGCGCGGCGCGCACGCCGGTGGCGATCGTCTCCTTGTACTCGTAGCCGGGCTCGCGCAGGTGAACGTGCGCGTCGATGAGCCCCGGCAGGACGAGCAGCCCCCGGGCGTCGAGCACCCGCGCGTCCTCGCCGAGCGCGCCCGAAGGGCCCACCGCCGCGATCCGCCCGTCGTCGATCCGCACATCGGCCGGCCCGACCGTCCCCGCCACCGGGTCGACGACCGTCCCTCCCGCCACCAGCAGCCGCGCGCTCACGCGCGCCCTCCGCCGCGGCGCCGCGGGGGCTCCGCCGCCTCCTCGATCTCGGCCGCATCCTCGGCCTTGCTGCGCGCGATCAGCAGGTAGAGGATCGCCATGCGCACGGCGACGCCGTTGGTCACCTGGCTCATGATCACGGAGTAGGGCCCGTCGGCCACCTCGCTGGCGATCTCGAGCCCGCGGTTGAGCGGCCCGGGATGGAGGATGATCACGTTCGGCTGCGCGAGCCGCACCACCTCCTCGGTGAGGCAGTAGTACTGCGAGTACTCGTCGAGGCTCGGGAAGAAATGGCCGCTCTGCCGCTCGCGTTGGATGCGCAGCATCATCACCACGTCGGCGCCGCGCACCCCGTCGGCGAGCCGCGTGTGCAGCTCGGCGCCGAGCGCCTCGAACTCCCGCGGCAGCAGCGTGGGCGGGCCGACGAGCCGCACGCGCGCGCCCAGCGCGCGCAGCGCGTGGAGGTTCGAGCGGCCGACGCGGCTGTGCAGCAGGTCGCCGACGATGGCGACCGTGAGGCCGGCGATCCGGCCGCAGCGCTCGCGGACCGTGAGCAGGTCGAGCAGCGCCTGCGTCGGGTGCTCGTGGCAGCCGTCGCCGGCGTTGACGATCGGGCAGGAGACGTGCTGCGCCAGGAAATGACAGGCGCCTGCCGCGGGGTGGCGCACGACGATGGCGTCGGGCCGCATCGCCTCGAGGTTGCGCGCGGTGTCGGCGAGCGTCTCGCCCTTGGTCGTGCTCGACGTCGAGGCGGTGATGTTGACGGCATCGGCGGAGAGGCGCTTGGCCGCGATCTCGAAGGAGGTACGGGTGCGGGTCGACGGCTCGTAGAAGAGGTTGATCACGGTCTTGCCGCGGAGCGTGGGCACCTTCTTGATGTCGCGCTCCGAGATCTCCTTGAACGACGCGGCCGTGTCGAGGATCGCGCCGATCTCCTCGGCCGGAACGCCCTCGAGCCCGAGCAGGTGACGCTGCGTGAATGCCATCGTTACGCCCCCTCGATCACCACCTCGTCCACCCCGTCGACCTCGTCGAGCCGGACGTGCACCTGCTCGCCGCGCGCGGTGGGGAGGTTCTTGCCCACGTAGTCCGCCCGGACGGGCAGCTCGCGGTGCCCGCGGTCGATGAGCACCGCGAGCTGGATCGACTGCGGCCGCCCGAAGTCGACGAGCGCGTCCATCGCGGCGCGGACGGTCCGCCCGGTGAACAGCACGTCGTCGACCAGCAGGATGCGCGCGCCGTCGACGGCGAAGGGAATGTCGGTTCCCTTCACCTCGGGGTTCTGCAGCCCGCGGTCGAGGTCGTCGCGGTAGAGCGTGATGTCGACCACGCCGAAGGGCACGGGCGCGCCTCCCTCGATCTCGTGCAGCGCCTGGCGGATGCGCTGCGCGAGGTGCACGCCCCGCGAGCGGACGCCGACCAGCGCCAGCCCCTGCGTGCCCTTGTTCCGTTCGAGGATCTCGTGTGCGATGCGCACGAGCGCGCGATGGATCGCCTGCGCGTCCATCACCTGACGGGTGCCGGCCGTGCTCACGCCGCCGCGCTCCAGCAGGCGAAAAAAACGCCTCCTCGGCTCGACCGGGAGGCGGCGGCGTGCGTGCTCGAAGCGGGCGGTGTCACGGGGATCCTTCCTGACCTCGCGGGGTCAAGTTAAAGGTTCCGATCTCGGGTTGCTCCTCCCCTACGCGTCCCGCCGCGCGCTGTCAAGCTCGCCCGCCGGCGGAGAAGACCACCGGCATGCGCACGATCCCGTTCATCACGGTCGAGCGCAGCGCGACCGCCTCGCCCGCCGCCTCGAAGGACGGGAAGCGCGCGAGCAGCTCCTCGAACAGGACGCGGGCCTCGAGCGTCGCCAGGTTCGAGCCCAGGCAGGCGTGCGGGCCGATGCCGAACGCGAGGTGCCCCGGGCCGGGCGGCCGGCCGACGTCGAACGCCTCGGCGTCGGGGCCCCAGACCTCCTCGTCGCGGTTCGCCGAGGCGTAAAGCAGCACCACGTAATCGCCGGCCGCGATCCGCCGGCCGCGGATCGTCGTGTCCGCCGTCGCCGTGCGCGCGAACGTCTTCACCGGCGTCACCCAGCGCAGCATCTCCTCGACCGCGCCCGGGAGGAGCCCCGGATCGGCGCGCAGGCGGCGGCGCTGGTCGGGAAACAGCAGGAGGGCACGGGCGCCGCCGGCGATCAGATTGCGGGTGGTCTCGTTGCCGGCCACCAGCAGCGTCATGCAGAACATGAGGATCTCCGCGTCGGCGAGCCGTTCGCCCTCGACCTCGGCACGGGCGAGCGCGGAGACCAGGTCGTCGCGCGGCTGGCGGCGGCGCGCCTCGAGCACCTCGTGGAAGTACCCGAACAGCTCCTGGACGACCGCGAGCGTCGCCGCCGGACCGGCGTCGGCCCCGGCGATGATCGCGTCCGACCAGCGCTTGAACTGCGGCCGGTCGGCGGCCGGCACCCCCAGCATCTCGGCGATGACGAGCAGCGGCAGCGGGACGGCGACCTGCTCGACGAAGTCGAGCGGCTCGCCGGGCACGAGCGCCGCGAGGCTCGCTTGCGCCAGCGCGCGGATGCGGGGCTCGAGGGTCGCCACCATGCGCGGCGTGAACGCCCGGCTGACCAGCCGCCGATAGCGGGCGTGGGCCGGCGCGTCCATGTAGATGATCGACGGCGGCTGATCCGGCATCGTCCCGTCGCGCATCGGGTCGTTCACCAGGATGCCCTTGCTCGAGCAGAAGAGGGGGGCGTTGCGCGAGACGTGATCGACGTCGGCGTACTTGGCGAGAGCCCAGAAGCCGGCCTCCTCGCACCAGTAGACCGGCGCCTCGGCGCGCAGCCGGCGGTAGGCGTCCTCGACGCCCGGGCCGTAGAAGTCCGGATCGTGCAGCGCGTAGCGTGGCGGCGTGGCACGGTCCATTGACAGCGGTGCTTGGCACACGCTACTCGCGCGTGTCAATGAAGCGGCAGGCGCACGGCGGCGGCGCCCGCGCCCGGTGAGCCTTGAAGACGCGGGCTGGCGCCGCTACCCCTACGCGCTCTCGCCCTCCGATCCCGAGCTGGTCTTCCCCGCGGCCGAAGGCGACCAGGGTGCCGACTCGAACACGTACTACCTCGCCGGCCGCCTTCGCGGCGTGCGCAGCGGGCGGAGCTGGGCCTACCTCGTCGTCTTCGTCTTCAACCGCTTCCGCGGCCGCATCCGCTCGGACTTCTACACCTTCGCGCTCTTCGACCTCGACGCGGGCGCCTACGGGACGTACACCGAGCACGACCTGCCACGGCCGCCGCGGCTGCGGCGGACCTACAAGCTCACGGTGGCGCGCGGGCACCTCGACGTCGCCTTCGCCTCGGCGCTCGGCCCGTGCCGCTGGACCACCCGGCGCCGTGCCGACGGTGCCCTCGAGCCCTTCGCGTATCGGCTGTCGCTTTACGGGCGCGACGGCGACGGGCGGGCGATGCGGCTCGATCTCGACGCCGACCCGGGCAAGCCGCCGCTGCCCGTCGGCGGCACGGAGCACGGCGGCGTCAAGACCTGCCTCGGGCAGCACGGCACGCACTCCTACTTCCAGAGCGACGTGCGCGCGCGCGGGACGCTCGCCTGGGGCGCGGCGGCCGACGAGGTGGTCGGCGACGCCGGCTGGATCGACCGGCAGTGGACGCCGCGCCATCTCGGCCTGCACCAGGACCTCCGCAGCACGCGCTATCGGCACGAGTGGCGGCAGCTCCACCTCGACGACGGCGTCGAGCTGAGCGTCTGGCTGCAGGTCGACCGCCGCCGGCACGACCGCGTGATCCCGTTCTCGGGTGCGACGGCCGCCGGCCCCGACGGCACGGTGCGTGCGACCACGGACGTGGCCGTCGAGCGGCTGAGCTTCGCACGCGATCCGCAGGTGGTTCGTCCCCGGCTCGCGCTCGCGCGCCGCGCCGCCTACTTCGCCGACGCCTACCGCCTGACGATCCCCGCCTGGGAGCTCGACGTCCGCTCCGAGCCGCTCGTCGCCGCGCCCGCGCACGGCTTTCCCATCGAGTACTGGAGCGGCCCGACGCGCCTCGCCGGCACCGTGGCCGGACGGCGCGTCAGCGGCTTCGGCTTCCACGAGCGCACGCTGCCGTTCGTGCGCGACTTCGAGCTGGTCGACGTGCTGCGGGCGACGGTCCGCCACCTGCCGCCCGACGCGCTGCCGGCCGATGCGCCCTCCCCCGCCGCGCTCGCCGACCTCGTGTGGGAGATCGACGCCTTCCTGAGCCACGGCGATCGGCGCGGGGCGCGGGCGCACCTCGCGGAGCGCATCCGGCCCGCGCTCGCCCGGGCGGACGCCGCGCGGCGCGACCACCTGCTCACGATCGCCGCCGACCTCGACGCGGCCCTCCGGTCGCGATGCGGCGCTTGACGCCGGCCCTCTGGACCGGCACCAGACCCCGATGCCACCCGACGCCCCTCCGCTTTCGGCGATCGACCGCCTGCTCGTCGCGTGTTTCGGGCTGTTCGCGTTCACCTCGATCTGCATGGAGCCCTACATCACCTTCGGAATCGACCTGACGCGGGCGACCGATCCGCTCGGCCGGGCATGGTACTTTTACGCGCGGAGCTGGGATCCGCTGTTTCTCGCGCCGCCGGTGTACCTGCGGGTGATGACCGGGATCGACGAGTGGATCTTCGGCCCGATGTGGCTCGCGCTGATCCACGCCTTCCTCCGCCGGCGCGCGGGGATCCGGCGGCCGGCGCTCCTCTTCTGCGGCGCGATCATCTACTCCACCCTCGTCTACTTCCTGGTCGAGTTCGTGAGCGAGGGGCACCGGGCCAACCTCGTGATGGTCACGGCGGTGAACGCCCCGTACACGCTCGTCCCCTGCGTCCTTGCCTGGCGGATGTGGCGGCCGGCTCCGTTTGCCTCGCACGCCGCCGCCGCCTAGAGTGCGCGGCAGGCGAGGGAGGTGGGCGATGCGGGGGATGGTCGCGCTGGTGGCGGCTCTCGGGCTGGTGGCGAGCGGCGCCGTTCCGGCCGGCGCGCTGACGGCGCACCTCATCACGGCGTCGTCCCTGGTCGACGCCACGCCCGGGCCGGACCTGCGCATCGGCACCGCGGACGACGTCGCCGAAACGGGCGCCTTCGGGCCCTCGGGCTCCGGCCCGAACGCGCACGGCGCGGCCTCGTTCGCGCTCCTCGACTCGGGCGGGACGACGCCGACCGGCACCAGCTTCACCTACGCGCTGTTCGTCGACGGAACGATCGAGTTCACGCCGGACTACACGGCGAGCACCGCGGGGAGCCTGGTGCTCGTGGTCACCGGCGGGTCGCTGCGGAGCACGGCGGAGTTCGGCTACCCCGGGCGCGGCGAGGCGACGACGACGATCGCGAGCGGCACCGCGCAGCTCGACCCGCTCACCGGCGCGGGCACCGTGCAGCTCGGGGGCACCTTCACGCCGAGCACGAGCCCTGCCTTTCAGCTCACCGGGGAGACGCTCACGGCCGCCCCGGGCATGGGCGTCATCGTGCTCCCCGCGAGCTTCGGACACAGCGGCAACCACTACGTCGACGAGGTGCTCACGCCGCTCGTCCCGGCCAACGCGACCGCGATCGTGCTGGTGGAGTTCACCGGCACCGTGCAGTCGGCCGGATGCTGCACGGGCTTCGTCACCCACGGCGTGCTCGCCGCCTACACCACCGACGCGCTCGGCTGCGCGGACGTGTTCCCCGCGCTCTGCCCGGCCGGCGCCGCGTGCCAGACGATCGCCGCCTGCCGCGCCGCCCTCGACCCGGCGCTGCCGAGCGCCGCGCAGGCGGCGAGCCGCAAGGCGAAGCACGTCGCGCGCAAGCTCGCGCAGCTCGCCGCACGGGCCTCCGCGCTGATCGACAAGGGCGGCGCGAAGAGCGGAGCGAAGCAGCAGAAGCTCTACGGGCGAGCGCAGCAAGTCCTGCGGGCGCTGCTCGCGGCCGCCCGGGCGGCCGATGGCAAGGGGACGCTCGGCGTGCCGCTCGCCCCACTCGAAGCGGCGGTGAACGCGCTCATCGCGAAGCTGTAGGTGTGCTCGGCCCGCTCGCGTTGCGCAGCGCCCGTACGTCTAGCGCGAGGCCGGTGAGCAGCACCGCCACGCAGAGCACGAACAGCGAGCCGAAGAGGAGCCAGAAGCCGAGGACGAGGCCGAGCCCGATCAGCCCCCCGGGGGGCGGGTGGCGCAGCGCCTCGAGGATCTCGCGCGCGCCGAGCCAGAGCCCGGGCAACGCACCGACCCCGAGGATCAGCCCGGCGGCGCGGATCGGCCACGTCGGGCGCCGGCGCATCAATCGACGAGCCCGGGGGCCCAGAGGTAGAGGAAGCGCGGGCCCGCGGCCGCGTCCGCGAACAGGCGCGCGGGCAGCAGGCTCACCTCCACGGGCGCGCCGCCGCGGGCGTAGAGGTCGTGGCGCTCGCCGTCCGGCCGGTGGTAGCGGACGAGGCGCGCGTGCTCGAGCCCCGCCGCCCGGCGCGCGTCGGCGATCGCCTGGTGGAGGTCGCCGACCTCGTCCACCAGCCCGGCCTCGAGGGCCTGGGCGGCATCGAAGATGCGCCCGTCGGTCAGCTCCGGCAGCCGCGCCGTCGCGAGGTGCGGCCGGTTCTCACGCACGACGGTAATGAAGCGCGCGTGGAGCGCGTCGAGCACGTCCTGCACGATACGGCGCTCCTCCGGCGTCGGCGGGCGCAGCGGCGAGAGCAGGTCTTTGTGCGCCCCCGCCTTGTAGGTCTGGTCGCGGATGCCGAGCTTGGCGAGGAGCCCCGCCAGGTCGACGTTGGCGAGAATCACGCCGATCGAGCCGGCGACCGTCGTCGGGTGGGCTACGATCCGGTCGGCGCCGCACGCGACGTAGTAGCCGCCGGAGGCGGCGAGGTCGCCGAGCGACGCCACCACCGGGATGCCCCGCTCGCGCTTGAAGCGGACGATCTCCGAGTAGATCTCGTCGCTCGCGGTGACCCCGCCCCCCGGGCTGTCGATGCGCAGCACGACGGCCCGGACCCGCGAATCCTCCTCCGCCTTGGCGAGGGCGGCGTGCACCGCGCCGAGCGTGCTCTCCTCCTCGACGAGTCCGAAGGCACGCTTGCTCGGCTCGTCGGTGATGACCCCGGTGACTTCGAGGAGCAAGACCTTCGGCCGGCCGCTGCCCTCGATCACCTCCTCCTCGAGCGGTCCGCGCCCGCCGATGCCGAGCGGGCTCTCGACGTGCAGCAGGCAGCCCGCCGCTCCCGCGATCGCGGCGAGCAGCACCAGAAGCCGGATCATCGGGTCACCCGCCCGCCGCGCGCGAGCGCGTGCAGATCGAGGACGCGGGCCAGCTCGGCCGGCGGCATGACCTGCTCCTCCTCGAGCACCTGGCGAATCGGCACGCCCCGCGCCATCGCCTTCTTGAACAGCTCGGCGGCGCGGTCGTAGCCGACCACCGGCGCGATCGCGGTGACCAGCTGGCCGGTCAGCTCGGCGTACTCCCGGCAGCGCTCGACGTTCGCCCGGATGCCGCGCACGCACTTCTGCGCGAGCACGCGGCACGCCGCGGCGGTCACCGCGATCGACTCGAGCAGGGCGTGCGCGATCACCGGCATCATCACGTTGAGATCGAGGCTGCCGTTCATGGCCGCGACCGCAATCGTGGCGTCGTGACCGATCACCAGCGCGGCCACCTGGTTGACCGCCTCGGGGATCACCGGGTTCACCTTGCCCGGCATGATGCTCGACCCGGGCTGCGTCGCGGGGAGCTCGATCTCGTTGAGCCCCGTGCGCCCGCCCGAGGTGAGCAGCCGCAGGTCGTTGGCGATCTTCATGAGCCCGACGGCGAGCGTGCGCAGCGCGCCCGAGACCTCGACCGCCGCGTCGCGGTCCTGCATCGCCTCGAAGCGGTTGGGCGCAGGCACGAAGGGGAGCCCGGTCATCCGGGCCAGCTCGGCCGTGACCTCCTCGCCGAAGCCGTCGGGCGCGTTGATGCCGGTCCCGGCCGCGGTGCCGCCGATCGGCAGCTCGGCGAGGTGCGCGAGCGTCGCCCGCACGCGGGCGATCCCGTGCCGAACGACGCTCGCGTAGCCCGAGAACTCCTGCCCGAGCGTGATCGGCACCGCGTCCTGCAGGTGCGTGCGCGCCGCCTTCACCACGTCGGCGAACGCCGCGGCCCGCTCCTCGAGGGCGCGCGCGAGCTCGTCGAGCGCCGGAAGCAGCGCGTGCTCGATCTCGCCGTAGGCGGCGACGTGGATCGCCGTCGGGAACACGTCGTTCGTGCTCTGCCCCATGTTCACGTGGTCGTTGGGGTGGATGCTGCGATCGCCGCGCGCGCCGCCGGCGAGCTCGATGGCCCGGTTGGCGATGACCTCGTTGGCGTTCATGTTCGTCGACGTGCCCGAGCCGGTCTGGAAGACGTCGACGACGAACTCCCCGTCCCAGCGTCCCTCGATCACCTCCGCCGCGGCGCGGCCGATGGCGTCGGCGCGGCGCGCGTCGAGGAGCCCGAGCCGCTGGTTCACGCGCGCGCAGGCGGCCTTGATCGTGCCGAGCGCCCGGATGAAGCTGCGCGGGAAGCGGAGCCCCGAGATCGGGAAGTTCTCGACCGCCCGTGCGGTCTGGGCGCCGTAGTACGCGTTCGCGGGGACCACCATCTCGCCCATGCTGTCGCGCTCGATGCGGGTGTCGGCCATGCGGCGACTCCCTATCACCCGGCGCCGCGAAGGCAAGCCGCGCCCACGAGGGCCGCGCTAGTGCTCCGGCTCGCTCGCGCGGCGGCTCGCGTGCTCGATCTGGATCGTGACGTGGTCGATGCGGAAGTCGCGCGCACAGAGCTCCGCCATCGCGGCGAGGATGTCGTCGGCGAGCGCGGTTCCGTCGGCCACCGCGTGCGCGGACAGCGCGCACCGCCCGGTAGTGAGGCTCCAGACGTGCAGGTCGTGCACCTCCTGCGTCCCCGGCACCGCCTCGAGGGCGCGCTGCAGCCGCTCGACGTCGACGTGCGCCGGCACCGCCTCCATGAGCACGTCGACCGCCTCGCGCACGAGCTGCCAGGAGCCGAGGAGGATGAGCGCCGCGATGAGCGCGCCCGCGATGGCGTCGGCCGCGTACCAGCCCGTGACGAGGATGACGCCCGCCGCGGCCACCGCACCGAGCGAGCCCAAGAGGTCGGCGAGCACGTGCAGGTAAGCGCCGCGCAGGTTGAGGCTCCCCTCCTGGTGGGGCCGCAGGCGGCGGGCGACGAAGACGTTGGCGAGGAGCCCGAGCGCGGCGACGGCGAGCATGCCCCGGCCCGCCACCGGCTCGGGCGCGCCGAAGCGGCGCCACGCCTCGAGCGCGATGAAGATCACGACCACCCAGAGCGCGACCCCGTTGAGCAGCGCGGCCAGGATCTCGGCGCGGTAGTAGCCGAACGTCTTGCTCTGGCTCGCCGGCCGCGGACCGATCCACAGCGCGAAGAGCGCGAGCCCGAGCGCGGCGACGTCGGTGAACATGTGCGCGGCGTCGCTCATCAGCGCCAGGCTGTTCGTGACCCAGCCGCCGGCGAGCTCGCCGACGCAGAAGAGCGCGCTCACGGCGAGGCTCGTGCGCACCGCGCCGAGCTCGCCGGCGCGGTCCCGGTGCTGGCCCGCCATCGCGGCGTTGCTACTCGGCGTCGTAGCGCAGCAGCGAGACCACCTCGTGGGGCGCGAGGCGCCGGCGACCCCCGAGGAACGCGAGCTCGATGACGAAGCCGCAGCCGACGATCTGCCCGCCGCAGCGCCCCACCAGCTCGAGCGCCGCCGCCGCCGTCCCGCCGGTGGCGAGCAGGTCGTCGATGAGGAGCACGCGGTGCTCCGGGCCGAGCGCGTCGCGGTGGATCTCGAGCGCGTCTCGGCCGTACTCGAGCTCGTAGCTCGCGGCGTACGTCTCGTGCGGCAGCTTGCCGGGCTTGCGCACGACGGCCACGCCGGTGCCGAGCGCGTGGGCCACGGCCGCGCCGACGATGAAGCCGCGCGACTCGATGCCGAGCACCACGTCGGCGCGGCCGCGGAAGCGCTCCGCGAAGGCGTCGACCGTGGCCCGGAATGCGCCCGCGTCGGCCAGCAGCGGGGTGATGTCCTTGAAGACGATGCCCGGCTTCGGGAAGTCCGGGATGTCCCGGACGTAGCGCTTGAGGTCGGCTACCTGCGTCATGGCCTCTTCTCTACCACAGCCACCCCGGTCCGCGCCGCCGTCACGCCCGGGTCCGGCGGCAGATAGTAGAGGGGGTTGCGGGCGACGTTGTCCTGGCGCACCTCGAAGTGGAGGTTGGGCCCGGCGGTCTTGCCGCTCTCGCCGACCGTGGCGATCACGTCTCCCTGGCGGACGGCATCGCCGGCGTGGACGCGGTTCTCCCGGTTGTGCGCGTAGACCGTCGCGTAACCCGCGTCGTGCTCGACGATGATCAGGTTTCCGTAGCCGCGCAGCGTGTCGGCGTAGAGCACGCGGCCGGCGCGCACGGCGCGCACCGGCGTCCCCTCCGGACAGCTCAGGTCGATGCCGTCGTGATGGCCCTCCCCGCGGGGGCCGAAGGTCGAGATGATGGTCGCGCCGCTCACCGGCCAGACGAACGGCGTCGGGCCGACGGGCAGTTCGCGCGCGGCCGGCCGGTCCGCGCGCGCGCGCTCGGGCGTGATCACGCCGACCGGCAGCTCCCGCGTCGCGTGGGGGATCACGATCACCTGCCCCACCTCGATGCGGTTCGCGTCGTGCAGCCCGTTCAGCCGCGCCAGCTCCTGGTACCCGACGCCGTAGGCCTTGCCGATGCGGTAGAGGTTCTCGCCCGGCCGCACCTGGTGGCGGAGGCCAGCCGGCCCCGCGCAGCCGACCGCCGCGAGCACCGCCACCACCACCGCCACCCGCCCCCCGCCGCGCACGCGCCGCCTCTCAGGTTTCTTCCCACCCGTGGCGGCCGACCAATCGTACGAAGCGACAGCCGCCCAGGTATTCCTCCACCAGTCCCTCCGGGCGCTGCCGCAGGCGCACCAGCATCTGCACCTCCTCCTCGCCCATGGGCAGGACGAGGCTGCCGCCCGGTGCAAGCTGCCCGAGCAGCGGGCGCGGGATCGCCGGCCCGGCGGCGGTGACGAGGATGCCGTCGTACGGGGCGCGCGCCGGCCACCCGAGCGTGCCGTCGGCGACCTCGATCGTGACCCGCTCGAGCAGCCCCAGCTCCGCCAGGGTCGCGCGGGCCCGCGCGGCGAGCGCGGGGATGCGCTCGAGCGAGATCACCTCCGTCCCCATCACCGCGAGCACCGCCGCCTGATAGCCCGATCCCGTGCCCACCTCGAGCACGCGCGCGCCCGTCGGGGCCAGCTCGAGGGCCTGGCTCATGAGCGCCACCATGTAGGGCTGAGATATCGTCTGCCGCTCCCCGATGGGCAGCGGCGTGTCGACGTAGGCGCGCCGGCGCAGCTCGGGGGCGACGAAGCGCTCGCGCGGCACCGCACGCATCGCCGCGAGCACGCGGGGGTCGTGGACGCCGCGCGCGGCAAGCTGCTCCGCCACCATCCGCTCGCGCGCACGATCGGCGTTCATGGCCAGGTGAGCGGCAGGGCGCGCAGCGCCTCGATCGACCGGTAGCTCGTGAGGTCGAGCTGGATCGGCGTCACCGACACGAGTCCCTGCTGGACGGCGTGGAAGTCGGTGCCCTCCTCGGCCACGAAGTCGAGCTCCGCGCCGCCGATCCAGTAATACTTGCGGCCACGCGGGTCGACCTTCTCGACCACCGCGTCGCCGTAGCGGCGCCGCCCCATGCGGGTGAGGGCCAGACCGCGCGGGCGCGCCCCGTCCGCGAGCTGCGGCACGTTGACGTTGAGCAGCGTGTCGGGTGGGAGCCCGTGCGTCAGCACCCAGCCCGCCAGCCTAGCCGCGCACGCCGCCGCCGCCTCGAAGCGGAAGCCGCCGCGTCCGACGAGCGACACCGCGATCGACGGGATGCCGAGCAGCGTGCCCTCCATCGCCGCCGACACCGTGCCCGAGTAGGTCACGTCGTCGCCGAGGTTCGCCCCGGTGTTGATGCCCGAGGCGATGAGCGCCGGGCGACGCGGCAGGATGCCGTTGACCGCGAGGTTCACGCAATCGGTCGGCGTGCCGTCGACCGCGTAGCGCGCGGCGCCGCGCTCGTAGACGCGCAGCGGGCGGTGGAGCGTGAGCGCGTGGCTGGCGGCGCTCTGCTCGCGGTCGGGCGCCACCACGATCACCTCGCCGAGGGAGTCGAGCGCCGCGGCGAGCGCGGCCAAGCCGTCGGAGTGAATGCCGTCATCGTTGGAGACGAGGATGAGCGGCGGGGCGTCCATTGCGGCGCCCGCAGCGTGCCACCAAGGCGGCGGCGCTGCAACTCGCCGCCGCCCCGGTCGCGTTCTTCCAAGTCGGGGCGAGCCGATTTGAACGGCCGACCACTCGCACCCCAAGCGAGTGCGCTACCTGGCTGCGCCACGCCCCGGCGGCAGAAATGTGACGGGCCGGGCCCAAATGCGTCGCCCGGCGACCCGCCTCTCTTAGGGGCGCCGTCCCGCGGAGTCAAGGTCGGGGGGCCGGCGCTGCACCACGGCGCCGGCTGCTAGAAGGCCAGTTTATTGACTCGCACGCGGGCCGCGGCCGGTGTCAATTTGGCCGCGCTCGGCAACGCCGACGACACCCGGCAGACGCCCAGGCGTCGTGGGCGCGCGTCCCGCCGCTGGCGCGCGCGTTGCATCGCCCGAAGGTGCCGGAGGGCACGACATGGCGAGACTGGCGAACGACACGGTGATCGAGGTGAACCGTAATCTCGGCATCGCGGGCAACGAGCCCGCGAGCCCGCGCACCCCGGACGCGCTGGCCGAGCTGTTCACCCCCGATATCGTGCTCCCCGAGCAGTTCATCCAGGGCTTCCGCCGCGACAGCTACGTCTCCGGGGAGAAGGCGCTCATGCTCGCGGTGCTCGAGGACGGCATCCGGTGCTTCCAGGAGCACCTGCGCAACCCGCGCTCGAACCCGCGGATGCTCTCCCAGGAGGCCGAGGCCTGGATCCGCGCCATCGACTACGATTGGCCGTTCTCCTTCAACAACGTCTGCGAGACGCTCGGCATCGACGCCGAGGCGCTGCGCGCGGCGCTGCTCAAGTGGAAGGCCGCCCGGCTGGCGGCGCTCGGCAACGACGGCAAGCCGACGCCCACCGACAAGAAAGTCTACCGGCTGCACCTGCGCACCAAGCGAATGAGCGGCATCCGCTGAAGCTCGGACGCGACGGCCCGCGAGGCTGGCCGTCGTCGGTTGCCCCCGAGCGCCGCCGCAAGTAGGAGGGGCGGATGGCCGTCGTCGTCGTGAGCGGCTCGGCGTCGGGCATCGGCGCGGCCGTGCGTGCGCGCCTCGAGCGCGCCGGCGTGCAGGTACTCGGCGTCGACCTGCGCGACGCCGAGGTGGTCGCCGATCTCGCCACCGCCCCGGGGCGCGCAGCCGCGGTGGCCGCGACGACCGCGGCGTGCGGCGGACGCCTCGACGGTCTGGTCGCGTGCGCCGGCGTCGGGCCGCAGTTCGAGCCGCGCCAGGCGATCGTCGCGCTCGACTACTTCGGCGCCGAGGCGCTGCTGGCGGGGCTGCGACCGGCGCTCGCCGCGGCCGCGCGGCCCGCCGCGGTCGCCGTGTCGTCCAACTCCGCCACGCTGGCGGGCGCGGAGACGCCGCTGGTTGCCGCCTGCCTCGCGGGCGACGAGGCCGAGGCGCGCCGGCTGGCCGCCGATCTCCCGGGCGCGCAGGTCTACGCCGGGGCCAAGCTCGCGCTCGCGCGCTGGGTGCGCCGGCACGCGCCCGCGGCGGACTGGATCGGCGCCGGGGTGCGCCTCAACGCGGTCGCGCCGGGCGCGGTGCGCACCCCGCTCCTCGAGGCCGGCCTCGAGCATCCCGTGTACGGCCCGGCGATCCGCGGCTTCCCGATCCCCGCCGGCGGCTTCGGCACGCCCGATCAGGTCGCCGCCGCGATCGCCTTCCTGCTCGACCCCGACGCGGCGTTCTGCTGCGGCAGCGTGCTCTTCGTCGACGGCGGCACCGACGCGCTCGTGCGCGGCGACGTCTTCTGATCGCGCGCGGGGAGGGGTACGCAGTCAGCCGCCGCCCGCGCGCGCCGGCCCGCCGTTCATCGTCTTCTTGAGCACCTGGCTCGCTTTGAAGGTGAGCACGCGGCGGCCCGAGATCGTGATCTCCTCGCCGGTCTGCGGGTTGCGGCCCTTGCGCGGGCGCTTCTCGTGCACGACGAAGTTGCCGAAGCCCGAGATCTTGACCTTCTCCCCCTGCTCGAGGCGTCCCTTGACGATCTCGAAGAGCGACTCGACGACCTCGGTCGCCTCCTTCTTCGAGAAGCCGACCCGCTCGTAGATGCGCTCGACGATGTCGGCCTTGGTCATCGTCACGGGCGGGCTCCTAGCTGCGCAGCTCGAGCGTGAAGCGCCGGCGCAGGTGCTCGCGCAGCCGTGCGTGAAGGGCGTTCACCTCGTCGTCCGTGAGCGTGCGATCGGGGGCGCGGTAGGCGATCGTGTAGGCCAGGCTCTTCCGTCCCGCGGCGACCGGAGCGCCACGGTAGCAGTCGAACAGGCGCGCGGACTCGATGCGCGGATCATCGAATGCCCGGACCTCCTCCAGGATCGCATCGGCCAGAAACGCCTCGTCCACGATCGCCGCAATGTCGCGGGTGACGGCGGGGAAGCGCGGCACGGGGCGCGGGATGGAGCGGCGCGGAACATAGTGAGCGACGTCCGCGAAGTCAAGCTCCGCGACCCAGACTTCCCCAGCAAGATCGAAGCCCTGCACCACCTCCGGATGGAGCGCCCCGGCGACGCCGACCGCCGCACCGCCCAGCCGCACCACCGCCGCTTTGCCCGGGTGGAGAAAGCCCACTTCCGCGGTCGGCGCCCAGCGGACCGCCACCTCCTCGCAGCCGAGCCCCGCGAGCAGGTTGACGATCATGCCCTTGAGGTCGAGGAAGTCGACCGCCGGCCCCGCGCGCTCGACGCCCCGCGGGGGCCAGGCGCCATGGAGGAGCACCGCGACGGCGCGAGGTTCCCGGCGGGCGCCTCCCGCGTCGACGCCGTAGCCCTTGCCGAGCTCGAACACGCCGACGAACGTCGCGCCGCGCTCGAGGTTCGTGCGCAGCACGCGTACGAGGCCCGAGAGCGGCGAGCGCCGCAGCTCGCCGGTCTCCGACGAGAGCGGGTTGCGCACGGCCACCGGCGCGAGCGCGCGGCCGACGAAGCCGGGGAGCGCGCGATTGCTCGGCGCATCGGTGAACGCGAGCGTCACCGTCTCGGCGAGCCCCTCGGCGGCGAGCAGCCGCCGCACCCGGCGGAGCCCGGCGCGCGCCGGGTCGTCCACGCCGCCGATTACCGGCGCCTCGGGCAGCGTCACCGGCACCCGGTCGTAGCCGCCGAGCCGCGCGATCTCCTCGATCAGGTCCTCCTCGAGACGCAGGTCCGGACGGAACGACGGCGGGGTCACGGCGAGCGCGTCGCCGACCGGCCGGCAGCGGGCGCCGAGGCGCCGCAGGCGCCGTGCCGCCTCGGCCCGCGGCACCGCGACCCCGAGCACCGCCATCGCCCGGCGGGGCCGCAGCCGCACGACCGGCGGCGCGAGCGCCGCCAACCCCGGCGCCTCCTCGACGAGCCCCGGCGCGACTCGCCCGCCCGCGAGCTGCGCGATCAGCGCCGCCGCCGCGTTGGCGGCCTCGGGCACGAGGGCAGGATCGACGCCGCGCTCGAAGCGGTGCGCCGCCTGCGAGGCGAGCCCCAGGCGCCGGCGCGTCCGGCGCACGGTCGCCGGCACGAAGTGTGCGCTCTCGAGCAGCACCACCCGCGTGGCCGCGGTCACTTCGGAATCCTGCCCGCCCATGATCCCTGCGATGGCCACCGGACCACGGCCGTCGGCGATCACCAGGTCGCCGCCTTCGAGCACGCGCTCGACCCCGTCGAGGGTGACGATCCGCTCGGCGCCGCGCGCGCGGCGCACCACGACGGCCCGCTCGGCCACGCGCTCGAGGTCGAACGCGTGCAGCGGCTGCCCGCGCTCGAGCATGACGTAGTTGGTCGCGTCGACGACGGCGTTGATCGGCCGCATGCCCGCGCGCTGCAGGCGTAGCCGCAGCCCGAGCGGCGACGGGCCGACGCGCACACCGCGCAGCACCCGCGCGCCGTAGCGAGGGCAGAGGTCCGGCGCCTCGACGCGCACCCGCACCTCGGCCGCCGCAGGGCCGCCCGCCTCACGCGGGCGCGGCCGGGGGTGGCGAAGCCGCGCCCCGGTCACCGCCGCCACCTCGCGCGCGACCCCGAGGATCGAGAGACAGTCGCCGCGGTTGGGGGTGACCTCGAGCTCGAGCACCGTGTCGGCAATGCCCGCCAGCTCGACGAGGGGGCGCCCCACCGGGGCGTCGTCGGCGAGCGCCAGCACCGTGCTGGCGTCGTCGCCGAGGCCGCACTCCGCCTCGGAGCAGAGCACGCCCGCCGACTCGACGCCGCGCAGCGAGACGCCCGCGACCTCGCGTCCGTCGGCGAGACGCGCTCCGGGGAGCGCCACCGCCACGCGCATCTCCGCGCGCAGCCCGGGGGCTCCCGAGACGATGACGATCGGCGTCCGGCCGCCTGCGTCGACGCGGCAGACGTGCAGCTGCGCGGCATCGGGGTGGCGCTCGACGCCCGCCAGGCGGCCGACGCGGATGCGCGCGTCGAGGCGCCCGACCTCCTCCACGGCCTCGACCTTGAGCCCCGCCATGACCAGCCGCTCGGCGAGGACCGCGACCGGGTCGCGCCACGAGACGAACTCCGCGAGCCAGGAGAGCGGGACGCGCATGGCGCCTCAGGAGGGAAACTGCCCGAGGAAGCGAAGGTCGTTCTCGAAGAAGAGGCGCAGGTCCTCGAGCCCGTAGAGGAGCTGCGCGAGCCGGTCGATGCCCATCCCGAACGCGAAGCCGCGCACCGCCTCGGGGTCGTAGCCGACCCCGCGGAGCACGTTGGGGTGGATCATGCCGGCGCCGAGGATCTCGAGCCAGCCGGCGCCGCGGCACACGCGGCAGGCGGGCTGCGGCACGCCGGCCGGACAGCGGACGCACGCGACGTCCACCTCGGCCGACGGCTCGGTGAACGGGAAGAAGCTCGGGCGGAAGCGCACCCCGGTTCCGGCACCGAAGAGGCGGCGGAGCACGTGGGTGAGCACGCCCTTCAAGTCGGCGAAGCTCACCTGCTCGTCGACCATGAAGCCCTCCACCTGATGGAACATGGGCGAGTGGGTCGCGTCGAGCTCGTCGCGGCGGTAGACGGTGCCCGGCACGACCACGCGCAGCGGCGGCGCGGTGGTGCGCATGACGCGGATCTGCACCGGCGAGGTGTGCGTGCGCAGGAGCAGATCGTCGCCGTCCGCGAGGAAGAGCGTGTCCTGCATGTCGCGGGCGGGATGGTCGGGCGGGAAGTTGAGCGCGCCGAAGTTGTGGAAGTCGTCCTCGATCTCGGGCCCCTCCGCGACCCGAAATCCCATGGCGAGGAACGCGTCGACGACCTCGTCCTCCACCGCGCGCAGCGGGTGCACGTGGCCACGCGGGCGCGCGCGGCCGGGCAGCGTCACGTCGAGCCGCTCCTCGGCGAGACGGCGGGCGAGCCGCGCCCGCTCGAGCCGCTCCGCCGCCTCCGCGAGCCCGGCCTCGATCGCCGCCTTCACGTCGTTGGCGAGCGCGCCCACCGCCGGGCGTTCGGCGGGCGGCAGATGGCCCAGCCCGCGCAGGATCGCGTTGAGCGAGCCCTTGCGCCCGAGAAACCGCACGCGCACGGCCTCGACCTCCTCCGGGTCGCGGCAGGCGGCCGTCGCTGCTTCCGCCTCGGCGCGGAGCGCTGCCAGCCGGTCGCGCAACTACGCCGACGCCGCCGCGGCGTGCGTGCGCGCGAGCCCGACGACCTGCGCGAACGCCGGGGGATCGTCGACGGCGAGCGCGGCGAGCATCTTGCGGTCGAGCTCGACGCCCGCCGCCTTGAGCCCCGCGACCAGCCGGCTGTAGGAGAGGCCGTGCGGGCGCGCGGCGGCATTGATGCGCACGACCCACAGCGAGCGCAGCTCGCGCTTGCGCTGCTTGCGGTCGCGGTAGGCGTAGGTCAGCCCGCGCTCGACGGTCTCGCGGGCCTGGCGATAGGTCTTGCGGCGGCCGCCGACGTACCCCTTCGCCAGCTTCATGGTCTTCTTGTGGCGACGCCGTGTCTTCGGGCCGCCCTTGGCGCGTGGCATCGGTTGACTCCTCCTGCGGACTCAGAGGTAGGGGAGCAGGCGCTTGATCGCCCGCTCGTTCGCTTTGTCGACGAGCGTCCCGCGCCCGAGCCGCCGCTTCTGCTTGCGCGTCTTGGCCGACAGCAGGTGGCGTAGGTAGCCGCGGCGGCGCTTCACCTTCCCGGTCCCGGTCGCCGTGAAGCGCTTGGCGGCGCCCCGGCTGGTCTTGAGCTTCGGCATGGCTGGCGTCCTTTCACTTGGCGACGAGCATCATCGACATCATGCGACCCTCGAGGCGCGCGGCCTGATCGACGACGGCGACGTCGGCCACCTTCTCGGCGATCCGGTCGAGCATCGCCTTGCCCAGCTCGGGGTGCGTGATCTGGCGGCCGCGGAAGAAGACGGTGACCTTCACCCGGTGGCCCTCGGCGAGGAACGCGCGGATGTGGCCCACCTTGAAGTCGACGTCGTGGGTGCTGGTGAGCGAGCCCACCTTCACCTCCTTCAGCACGCTCGCCGCGCCCTTCTTGCGCCCTTCCTGGGCCTTCTTCTTCATCTGATACCGGTACTTGCCGTAGTCCATGATGCGGCACACCGGCGGCGTGGCGGCGGCGGCGACCTCGACCAGGTCGAGGTCGCGCTGCTGCGCGAGGCGCTGCGCCTCCTCGGGGCGCATGACGCCGAGCTGCGTGCCGTCGGCGTCGATGACGCGCACCTCGCGGGCGCGGATCTGGCTGTTCACCCGGACCTTGTCGTCGATCTTGGCTATGGCGCACCTCCCGGCATTCGGGCCTCGGCCCGGAGCCGCTCCACGAACGCGTCGAGCGCGACGGCATCCTGCTGCGTGCCGCCGCGACGGGGCGTGACGGTTCCCGCCTGGGCCTCGCGCTCGCCCACGACCGCCATCACGGGGACCTTCTCGAGCTGTGCCTCCCGGATCTTGTAGCCGAGCTTCTCGTTGCGCAGATCGGCGGCGGCGCGCAGCCCCGCCGCGCCGCAGGCCGCCTCGACCCGCCGCGCCCACACCTCGACCTTTTCGCTCACGGGCAGCACGCGCACCTGCTCGGGCGCGAGCCACAGGGGCAACGCGCCGGCCGTGTGCTCCAGCAGGATCGCGATGAAGCGCTCGATCGAGCCCAGCACCGCCCGGTGGATCATGACCGGGGTCGCCTCGCCGCCGTCGGCGGTCACGTAGGTGAGCCCGAAGCGCTCGGGCATCGCGCAGTCGATCTGCACGGTGGCGAGCGTCCACGAGCGCTCGAGCACGTCGCGGAAGTCGAAGCCGATCTTCGGGCCGTAGAAGGCCCCGTCCCCGGGGAGCACCGTGACCGGATAGCCCGCCTGCTCGACCGCCCGCCGCAGCGCCGCCTCGGCGGCGTCCCACCGCTCGATCCGGCCGAGGAACTTCTCCGGTCGCGTCTGCAGCGTCACGTCGATGCGGTCGAAGCCGAAGGCGCCGTAGACCTCGCGCACCATGGCGACGAAGCCCGCGAGCTCGGCGTCGAGCTGCTCGGGTGTGCAGTAGATGTGGGCGTCGTCCTGCGCCAGCGAGCGCACGCGGGTGAGACCCGCGAGCGTGCCCGACGGCTCGAAGCGGTGCAGGCGGCTGAAGTCCGCGTAGCGGACGGGCAGGTCGCGGTAGGAGTGCTTGCGCGTGGCGAACAGGTAGCAGTGGCCCGGGCAGTTCATCGGCTTGACACCGTACTCGTCCTCGTCGGCGGCGATCAAAAACATGTCGTCGCGGAAGAGGTCGTAGTGCCCCGACGTCTTGAAGAGCGTGGTCTTGTAGAGCAGCGGCGTGATCACCTCGGCGTAGCCCCGGCGCGCGTAGAGCCCGCGGATCCACTGCACCAGCGTGTTGTAGACGACCGCGCCGCGCGGATGGAAGAACGGCGACCCGGGGGCGATGGGATGGAGCGAGAAGAGGTCGAGCACCTGGCCGAGCCGGCGGTGGTCGCGCTGCTTCGCCTGCTCGAGGCGCTCGAGGTGGGCCGCGAGGTCCTTCGCGCTCGCCCACGCCGTGCCGTAGATACGCTGGAGCATCTCGTTGCGGGCGTCGCCGCGCCAGTATGCGCCGGCCACGCTGGTGAGCTTGAAGGCCGGAATGCGGCCGGTCGACGGTACGTGGGGGCCGCGGCAGAGATCGACGAACTCGCCCTGCCGGTAGAGGGAGACGACCTCGTCGGGGATGCCCTCGATGATCTCGACCTTGTAATGCTCCCCCATCGCGCGGAAGAGGCGCACGGCCTCCGCCTTCGCCACCTCGTCGCGCGTGACGGGGAGGTCCTCGGCGACGATCGCGCGCATGGTCTCCTCGATGCGCGCGAGATCGTCTGGGGTGAAGCCCTCGGGGCGCTTGAAGTCGTAGTAGAAGCCGTTCTCGATGACGGGCCCGATCGTGATCTCGGTCTCCGGCCAGAGCCGCTTGACCGCCTGCGCCATGAGGTGCGCGCACGAGTGGCGAATCACGTCGAGCCCCTCGGGGGAGTCGGGCGCCACCGGGGCGATCCGGCAGTCCTCCACCAGCGGCCGCGCGAGGTCGACGACGCGCGCGCCCGCAGCTTCGACCCGCGCCGCCACCGCACGCTCGACCGCGCCGCGCAACGTCCCGTTGCGCGCGGCATGCGCGCGCAGCGCCTCGCCCGCCCCGATGCCCGCCGGAAGGCGCTCGACGGCGCCGCTGTCGAACGTCACGGTGATGTCTGCCATCCGGGGCTACTCGGGGGGCCGGGGCGGGATCACGAGAGTAGGCACGGGCGGGATTGAACCGCCGGCCTCTTCCGCGTCAAGGAAGCGCTCTCCCACTGAGCTACGTGCCTAGGTGCCGCAAAATCGAGAAGCCGTTTTGGTACCAAGGGCCCCGGGGTGTGTCAAGGCAAACTCGAGCCGCGCGCCTTGTGGCCGCGGAGGGCGCCCGCTACAAGCAGCTCCCGTGTCGCAGGAGCGGCTCTTCGCGGCGTTTTTCTTCGCGGTGCTGCTCTTCCTGCTCTACCAGCTCTTCCTCTTCCTGTCGGCGTTCTTCGCGCCGCTGTTCTGGGCGGTCATCCTCGCCCTCACGTTCTACCCGCTCACGACCCGCCTCGTGCGCCTGTTCCGGGGCTCACGCGGCGCCGCCGCGTTCGTGCTCCTGCTCGCGGTCATCGCGACCGCGATCGTGCCCTCGTTCCTGCTCGGCTCGCTCCTCGTGCGTCAGGCGGCGGGCGCCTACGCGAGCGCGCAGCGTGCGGTGCAGGACGGGCATCTCACCGCGCTCGTCGCCAGCCTCCGCAGCTCGCGGCTCGGCCTCCTCTGGGTCCGCCTCGGCCCCCTGCTCGACCGCTTTTCGATCGACCTGTCGGACATCCTGCTGCGCGCCACCAACTGGCTTTCGACCCAGATCGTCGACCAGGCGACGGGTCTCGCCCGAAACGTGCTCGTGACCGTGTTCGACCTGGTGATGATGCTGGTCGCGCTGTTCTTCTTCTTCCGCGACGGCGAGCGCATGGCGGCGGTGGTCCGCGGCCTCATCCCGATGGAGCCCGCGCACAAGGACGCCGTGTTCCGCCGTCTCTACGACACGCTCACCGCGGTCGTGCAGAGCATGGTGCTCACGGCCGTCGGACAGGGGACGCTCGCCGGCATCGGCTACTGGCTGATCGCCGGCTTCGACTTCAGCGTGTTCCTCGGCTTCGTCACCGGGCTCGCCTCCTTCCTGCCGCTGGCCGGCCCCGCCTTCATCTGGGGCGGGGCGGCGGTCTACCTCGCCCTCGCCGGGGCGACGTGGCGGGCAATCGGGCTCGTCGCGTGGGGGGCGCTGGTGGTGAGCACCGCCGACAACTTCATCAAGCCGCTCGTGATCGGCGCGCGCGTGAACCTGCCGACCTTCCTCCTGCTCTTCACGCTGCTCGGCGGGCTCAAGGTCTACGGCTTCATCGGGGTGTTCCTGGGGCCGGTCGTGCTCGCGCTCCTGCTCGAGTTCCTGGGGATCTACCGCGAGAGCTACGAGACGCCGTCGCGCTGACGCCGGATGGGGCCGGGGGGGGGCCGGCGGTCAGCGCGCGCTCGGCGCGCGGCCGATACCCAGGCCGGAGCGGAGCAGCGTTTCCGCGTGGTTCGCGATCTCGCGGACGAGCTCGCCGGCCGGCCGGATCTCGTGGAACGCGCCGACGCCCTGCCCCGCGGGGAAGCACGTGCGCGCGGGGTCGGCCTCGGGCTCCCAGTAGCTCATCACGTGGCGCTGCGCCGAGATCATGAGCTGCTCGGGGAATCGGCGGATCTTCCCGGGATCGGCCTCGTGCTCGGCGATGTACGGGTTGCGCAGCGCGCGCAGCGGCTTGCCCGAGTAGCAGCGCGTGCGCACGGTGTCGTCCTGGCGGGCCGCCACCAGCGCCTGCCGGTACTGGCGAGCCGCCGTGGCCTCGGGCGTGGCGATGAAGCGCGTGCCGATGACGACGCCCTGGGCGCCGAGCGCGAGCGCGGCGACCACGCCGCGCCCGTCGACGATGCCGCCCGCCGCCACCACCGGGATCTTCACCGCGTCGACCACCTGCGGCACGAGCGCGAGCGTGCCGATCTCGCCCGTATGCCCCCCCGCCTCCGTCCCCTGCGCCGCGACCACGTCCGCCCCCGCGGCCTCGGCGCGCTGCGCGTGCTTCACCCGCCCGGCCATCACCATGATCTTGAGGCCGTGCCGCTTCATCTCGGGCACCTGCGCCTCGGGGACGGCGAGCCCGGCGACGAAGACCGGGACGCCCTCGTCGTAGAGCACGGGGAGATGCGGCAGCAGCATCTGCGGCAGGGGCGCCAGGAGGTCCACGGCGAACGGCCGGTCCGTGAGCGCCCGCACCTTGCGGATCTCCGCGCGCAGCTCCTCGGGAGCGAGGTTCGCCGCGCCGATCACGCCGAGGCCTCCGGCGTTCGACACCGCGGCGACGAGCGGCGCCATCGACACGCCGCCCATCCCGGCGAGGATGATCGGCACTTCGATCCCGAAGAGATCGCAGAGCGGCGTGCGCAGCGGCGAGCCCATGGTCACCACCCGAACATGAGTCCCATCAGGCGCTCGATCAACCGCGCGCGCCGCGCCGTGTAGGGGAACCACGTCGGCTCGCTCTTGCGCCGGCGGCGCTCGACGAGCATCGCCTGCGCGACGCAGAACTGGCGCAGGCCCTCCGCCCCGCCGTGGCGGGCGCCGACCCCGCTCTGCTTGACGCCGCCGAAGGGCAGGTCGATGCAGCCCGCCGACACGAGGCACTCGTTGACGCAGGCCGAGCCGCTCTCGAGCTGGCGGGCGAGCGCGATGCCGCGGTCCACGTCCCGGGTCCACACGCTGGCGTTGAGGCCGTAGGCGCTGTCGTTGGCCAGGCGTACCGCCTCCGCCGCGTCCGCCACCCGCATGATCGGGATCACCGGGCCGAAGGTCTCCTCGCGCATGACCAGCATCGAGTGGTCGACGCCGGTGAGCACCGTCGGCTCGTAGAAGGTGCCCGGGCCCTCGCCCCGACGGCGGCCGCCAGTGACGACCGTCGCGCCCTTGGCGCGTGCGTCGGCGACGTGCCGCTCCACGATCTCGACCTGGCGCGGGCTGGTGAACGGCCCGAGGTCGATGTCGGCTGCGGCCCCGTTCGGGCCGAGGCGGAGCCCGCGGGCCCGCTCGACGACCTTCGCGGTGAATGCGTCCGCCACCGGCTCCTCGACGTAGACCCGCTCGACGGACATGCACACCTGCCCGGTCATCATGCAGCCACCCCACACCGCGGCGGCGGCCGCCCGGTCGAGGTCGGCGTCGCGCAGCACGATCATGGGATCCTTGCCGCCGAGCTCGAGCAGCACCGGCGTGAGCCGCCGGCTGGCACGCTCCATGACGCGGCGGCCGGTCTCCGGCGATCCCGTGACGCACACCATGTCGACGTGGTCGACGAGCGCCGCCCCGGTCTCGGCCGCGCCGATCAGCACCTGGCAGACGCCGGGCGGGAGCACGCGGTTGATCGCCGCCACGGCGCGCCGCACGGCGAGCGGGGTGATCTCGGAGGGCTTCACCAGCACGGCATTGCCGGCGAGCAGCGCCGGCACGAGATCGCCGAGCGCCAGGTTGAGCGGCGCGTTCCACGGGCTGATGATGCCGACCACGCCGCGCGGCCGGTAAGCGACCAGCGCGCGCTTGCCGAAGAGCGGCCGCGCGCTCGCGCGCCGCGGCGCGAGGAAGCGCGGCGCCCGGCGCGCGAGCCAGCCCAAGTCCATGCAGGCGCCCATCAGCTCCCCCACCGTGTCGAAGCGCGCCTTGCCGGTCTCGCGATCGAGGAGGTCGAGGATCGCCGCGCGGTCACGCACCATCTCGCGGCGGGCCCGCCGCAGCAACCGCGCCCGGGCGCGCACCGGGAGCGCGGCCCACGCCGGCTGCGCGGCGCGCGCCCGCGCGGCGGCCGCCGCCACGGCCGACGCATCGTCGACCGGCAGCTCCTCGACGACGGCTCCGCGTGCGGGGTCGCGGACGACCAGCGTCGGGCGGTCGGGTTCTGCCGAGCTTGCGCCGACGGCCATGCACGCCGTCTAGCGCCGGCCGCGGGCGACCGTCAAATCGGCGGTTGTCGGCGGTTGGCGGCGGCGTAGAATTTCGTGAGGAGGTGACGCACGATGTCCAGGCACATGATCCCCCGGGGGTGGCCGGTGGCGGCGGTGGGCCTGACGCTGATGGCCGCCGCGCCCTGTCTGGCGCAGCGCGGCAGCATCGGCGAGCCGTCGAACGGGGCGTCGACGATCCGGCGTCTCGAGGATGCCCAGTACGCCGACCGGATGAACGCCAGAAGCTGGACCGCGGACAACCCGACGCTGGACCACTACTACGACCGCAAGGCGGCCGAGGTGGGCGCGCTGATCGGCCGGCTCGAGCGGGGCGAGCAGGTCGCGCCCGCGGACATCGACCGCGCGCTCGACACCAGCGACGCGCAGCGCTACTGAGCGCCGCCGGCGCGCTCAGCCGTCGCGCGAGGGGCTCCGGTCGCCGGCGCCGCCGGCGACCGGTCCCTGCCCCGTCGACCGCCGGCACGAGTCGAGCGCGCGTCGCGCGTCGCGCAGCTCGGCCAGCGCTCGTGCGCGATCGCCGCGGGTGAGAAGCGCCCGGGCCGCGGCGAGGTGCTCGCGGTAGGCCGGACAGGGATCGGACGAGGTCGACCCGGCAAGGCCGAGCGCCGGCGAGAGCGCCAGGACCACCACCGCGAGCGCGCGCATGCTCCCCTCATAGCGCCACGATGTTTCACCACCGTGACCGCAGCTTGAAGAGTCGCGCGTCCCGGCGCGCCTTGACACGTCCGGCGCGCGCGTGAGAGCCCGGCGCCATGTCGTCCCCCCTCCCCGTCCTGGTCGGCGCCGGGCAGACCATCGACCGGCCCGACGACCCCGCGTGCGGCAAGGAGCCGCTGGCGCTGATGGAGGAGGCGGCGCGGCGCGCGGCCGAGGACGCCGGCGGCGGCCCCCGGCTGCTGGCGGCCCTCGACACGGTGGCCGTCGTCGCCAACGTCTTCCACGACTACGGCGACACGCCGGCGATGCTGGCCGAGCGCCTCGGCTGCCGCCCGGCACGGAGGCTCCTCACCACCTGGGGCGGCAACACGCCGCAGTCGCTCGTCAACCACCTGTGCGACGAGATCGCGGCGGGGCGCATCGAGGCCGCCCTCCTGGTCGGCGCCGAGGCGGCGCAGACGATGCGCGCGCTCGGGCGCCTCGGCCGGCAGCCCGCGTGGACGCCGTCGCGGGAAAGCGGCGCGCCGCGCTGGGGCGACGCGCGGCCGATGAGCACGGCGCTCGAGGTCCGGCACGGCGCACGCGAGCCGCTCACCACCTTCGCGATCGTCGAGAACGCGTTCCGAGCCGCGCGCGGGCAGTCGATCGAAGACGAGCGGCGGGAGATGGGCGCGTTCGGCGCGCGCTGCGCCGCGGTCGCCGCCGACAATCCCTATGCGTGGTTCCGCGATCGCAAGGACGCCGCGACCATCGCGACCGTCACGCCCGAGAACCGCATGGTCGGGTTCCCGTTCACCAAGTACATGAACGCCATCCTCGAAGTGAATCAGGGCGCGGCGCTGCTGCTGCTCGCCGACGCAGCCGCCCGCCGCCACGGCCTCCCCGCCGACCGCTGGGTGCATCCGTGGGCCGGGGTCGACGTGGCCGAGCTCTGGTTCCTCACCGAGCGACGCGACTATCACACGCTGCCCGGCCTCCAGCGCGCGGCCGGCGAGCTGCTGGCGACGGTCGAGGTGCCGCTCGCGCGCGTGCGCCACCTCGACCTCTACAGCTGCTTCCCGGTCGCGCCGCGGCTCACCGCCGCGATGCTCGGCATCGCCCCCGACGACCCCCGGCCGCTGACGGCCGCCGGCGGCCTGCCCTGGTTCGGCGGCCCCGGCAACAACTACGCCACGCACGCGATCGCCGCGCTCGTGGCGCACCTGCGCGCCGACCGCGATGCCTTCGGCCTCTGTCACGCGCTCGGCTGGACGATGAGCAAGCACGCGCTCGGCCTCTACGCCGCGGCGCCGCCCCCGCGCGGCTGGCGGCGCGCCGGTGGCCCGGCGCTCCAGCGGTGGGTGGACGCGCTGCCCCATCCCGAGCTGGCCGACGAGCCGAGCGGCGCCGGCATCGTCGAGGCCTACACCGTGGTCCACGGCCGCGACGGGGCGCCCGAACGCGGCGTCGTCATCGGCCGGCTTGCCGACCAGCGTCGCTTCGTCGCCGCGCTGCCCGCCGACCGCGCCGTCCTCGAGGGGATGGAGCGGGCCGAGGGGGTCGGCCGCCCGGGACGGGTGCGCGGCGCGGACGGGCGCAACGTGTTCGATCCCGCCTGAGGCTCAGGGGGGCGCCGGGAGCCGGTAGAGGTCGGCGGTCCGTCCCTTCGAGAGCGGCACCCGCCGCACGCGCACCGCCCGCCGCGCGAGCGTCGCGGCGCCGTCGGGCGCGAGGTCGCCGTCGAGCACGACGAGCCAGCCGGCGCCGCCGTCGAGGAGCGCCGCGAGGTGCGCGCCGTCGATCGGGAAGGGCACCTCCACCGTGCGTCCCCCGGCGTAGTACGCGACGCGCAGGTCACGCGCCGCGATCGCCTGCCGCGGTCCGCCCTCGCGCGCGATCTCACCGCCCAGCTCCCGCACCCAGGCCGCCGCCTCCGAGGCGCCGAGCGCCTTGCCGACGGCCAGGGCGGCGAGCGCCGCGGCGGCCCCAAGCTGCGCCGCACGGCCGCGCCGCGCGAGCCGCTCCCACAGCCACGCGAAGCCGTCCCCGCACCACACCATCGCCGGGCCGACGAGACCGGCATAGAAGCGGCGATCGACGTAGGTGAGCGCGAAGAGCGCGACGTAGAACCAGGTCACCGCGTGCAGGAGGCGGCCCACGGCCGGCGCGCGGCGGCGCACCCGCACGAAGCCGACGAGCAGGAACGGCACGTAGGCGACGAAGAGGCAGTCGGCGAACGCGGCGAACGTCCGCCCCGAATCGACGAGGAGCTTCTTCGCGAACGCGCGCGGGTTCGCACGCACGACCGCGACGAGCCCCGTGCGGTCGCTGTCGCCCTGCGAGACGACCACGCCCTCGCCGCTCCCTGCGCGGATGCCGAGGCTCAGCACGTTGGCCGCCTTGCGCGAGACGATCCACCGGCCCGTGTCGGCGCGCAGGTAGAGCACGTAGGGTGCCGCGACCACGGCCGCGACGAGCGCCAGCGCCGCGGCGGCCCGCCCCCGCCGCGCGGCCGCGAGCCCCCCGCCGAGCGGCAGCACGAGGAGCAGCCCCTCGGGCCGCACCAGGTAGGCAAGCCCGATGGCGAGCCCGCCGAGCATCGGCGCCGTGCGCCGGCTGCGTGCGAGCGCCGCGGCCGCCGCCCACACCGCCGCGAGGAGCAGGAGCCCGTAGAGCGCCTCGCTGCGCACGTCGGCCGCGTAGCGCGCCGGATAGGGCGCGAGCGCGAGGCCGAGCAGGGCCGCCGCGAGCGCGACACCGTCGAGCCCAACCAACCGCGCGATGCCCGCGAGCGGCGCCACGGCGAGCGTGCCCGCGGCCACCGACACCGCGAGCCCCGCCCGCTCCCAGCCGCCGGCGAGCGGCTCGACCGCGGCGATCGCCAGGGGGTAGCCCGGCGGGTAGAAGGATCGCAGCGCCCGCTGCCAGGCGCCCGCGCGCAGGAGCTGCGCCACCTCGAGGTACTGCACGCCGTCGACGCTGATCACCTCGGCACGGTGCACGAGCCACAGGCGCAGGCCGAGCGCGCAGGCGAGCGCCAGCAGGACGACGCGACCGCGAGGCACGCCGCCTATGCGCGTCCCCAGGCGAGCTGTGCCTGCCCGGGGATGCGGAGCACGTCGCCCGTGCGGAAGGTCTCGACGCGGCGGACGACGGCCTCGGCCACGAGCGCCCGGTCGGCGGGCGACAGGTCGGCGAGGATGGGCGCGACCTGCGCCACGATCTCGGCCGTCATCGCCCAAAACTCGGCGCCGTCGCGCGCGAACAACGAGAGCAGCACGCGCTCCTGCTGCACTGCCTGGAAGCCCGCTGCGAGCAGCGCGCGCGCGAGCGCGCCGTCGGTCGAGAGGTGGAACGGCCCCGGCGCGTTCGGGTCGGGCGGCCGCGCCGGCCGCACGCGCGCGAGCTCCTCCATCGTGATCGCGGCCCAGGGGTTCGAGTCGGGCGGGGCCCAGCCCGCGACCGCGATCCGGCCGCCCGGCACCAGCGCCGCGCGCAGCCGCGTGAGCGCTGCCACCACGTCGGCGACGAAGATGAGGCTCCAGCGCCCGAGGACCGCGTCGAACGCCTCGCGCTCGAGGGCGACCGTGCACACGTCGCCGGCGCGGAACTCGACGTGCGCGAGACCGAGCGCCGCGGCGCGCTCGCGGGCCGTGACGAGCATGTCCTCGGAGAGGTCGAGGCCGACGACCCGCCCGTGCGGCCCGACCAGCACCGCCACCTGCAGCGTCGGGTCGCCCACCCCGCAGCCGACGTCGAGGACACGCTGCCCGGGTCCGATCTCCGCGACCGCCGCCATGCGCAACGACAGGGGCCACGTGAAGTTGCCGAGCATGCGTTCGTCCATCGGCTACGCTCCCGGAACCAGCACCGGGATGCCCGTCCCGGCGGTCAGGCCACCGTCCACGACCAGCGTCGTGCCCGTGACGTACGAGGCCTCGTCGGAGGCAAGGAACAGGATCGCCCGCGCGATCTCCTCCGGCCGCCCGAGGCGACCCATGGGGACCGCGGCGCGCAGGGCGGCCGCGTGGTCCGGGGCGCGCGCGACCACGCGCGCGAGCGCCGGCGTGTCGACGAGCCCCGGGCAGACCGCGTTCACCCGCACGCCCGCCGCCGCGACCTCGAGCGCCGCGGTGCGCGTCAGGTTGATCACGCCCGCCTTGGCGGCGTTGTACGCGGCGAGCCCCCGGTCGCCGGCGAGCCCCGAGATCGACGCCACGTGCACCACCGCGCCGCCGCGCTTCCGCAGGTGCGGGAGCGCCGCCCGCAGCGCCGTGAACGCGGGAGTGAGCGTCACCGCGAGCGTGCGCTCCCACCCCGCCGGGTCGAGCCGCTCGATCGCGCCCGGCACGGTGGCAAACGCGTTCGACACGAGGACGTCGAGCCGGCCGTACGACGCCGCCGCGCGCTCGACGATCGCCGCCAGCGCCGCGCCGTCGGCCACGTCGGTCACGGCGAGCTCGCCGCCGCACGCGGCGGCGACCGCGGTCCCCCGCTCCCGGTCGATGTCGACCACGACGACCTGCGCGCCCTCCGCGGCCAGCGCCCGCGCCGTCGCCGCGCCGATGCCCGAGGCCGCACCGGTCACGAGCGCCACGCGCCCGGCGAAGCGAGCCGTCATGGGCCCCGCTTAGCACCCCGCCGTGCGCCGCGGAAGCGCTTGCGGCGTCGCAGCCAGCGGGCTAGTGACCCCCCATGCCCTTCCTCACCCACGCCGGCGTCTCGCTGCGCTACGATCGCGCCGGGAGCGGCCCCGCCCTGCTGCTCGTCCACGGCTGGCTCTGCAATCGCACCTTCTGGGAGCGTCAGGTGCACGCGTTGCGCGACCGCTTCACGGTGATCACCGTCGACCTGCGCGGGCACGGCGAGTCGTCGCGCCCGGCGAAGGGCTACGGCGTGGGCGCGCTCGCGGGCGACCTCGAGGCGCTCGTGCGCGCGCTCGGGATACCGCGGGTGGCGATCGTCGGCTGGTCGCTCGGCGGGATGGTGGCTCTCGAGCTCACCCGCCGTCTCGGCGAGCGGGCGAGCGCGCTCGGGCTCGTCGGCACGAGCGCAGGCGGCCTCGCCGACCCGAAGAATCCGCTCGCCCAGCCGAAGGCCCGCGCCGAGATGGCGCCGCGGATCGCGGCCGACTTCCGCACCTTCGCCCGCGAGTTCACGCCGGGGCTGTTCAAGGCCGGCGCCGCCTCGCCGCTCCTCCCGTGGGCGCTGGCGCAGACGCAGAAGACGGCGCCCCACGTGGCCGCAGCGTGCTTCGAGGGCGTCTTCGACTTCGACGCGCGGCCCTTCCTCGGAACGCTGCGGGTCCCTACCGCGGTGCTCCACGGCCGCGCCGACGCGCTCTTCCCGCTGGCACACGCCGAGCACTTGGCCAAAGACGTCCCCGGCGCCACGCTCAGGGTCTTCGAGGCGAGCGGGCATTCGCCCCACCTCGAGGAGCCCGAGGCCTTCAACGCCGCGCTGACGGAGCTCCTCGCGGCGTGAGCCGCGTCATTCGACGAGGCGGCCGAGGCGCTCCCAGCGCACCCAGCGGTCGGGCCCGTCCCACGACCAGTAGATGATGATCGCCCGGCCCTTGATGTCCGAAAGCGGCACGGGCCCCCAGAAGCGGGAGTCGTAGCTCTGGTCGCGGTTGTCCCCCATCACGAACACGGTGCCCTTGGGCACGGTGTACGGCCCGTAGGTGTCGACCGGCGAGTGGATGACGCCATAGTGGGCGTGCGGGTCGGGCACCGGCTTGCCGTCGATCAGGAGCTGGCGGTCACGCAGCTCGATCGTCTGCCCCTCGGTCGCGATCACGCGCTTGATGAAGTCCTTCGACCGGTCCTTCGGCCAGATGAACACCACGACGTCGCCGCGCTCGGGCTTGCGCAAGCCCGGGAGCTGGCCCAAGGAGCGCTGCGTGAGCGGGATCTCCAGTCGCGGTCCGAAGATGAACTTGTTGACCAGGATGTGGTCGCCGATCTGCAGCGTCGGTAGCATCGAGCCCGACGGGATCTTGAACGCCTGCACCACGAACGTGCGGAGCGCGAGTGCGAGGAGCAGCGCCGTACCGAGCGCCTCGGCGTACTCGCGTAGCGCCGACTTCCGGCGCGCCGGGGTGCGCGCCGGCGCCGCCGGCGGCTGCTTCGGCCGGGGCTCAGGCTTCATGCTCACGACTCATGCCGCCGCATCCTAGACGACGGGGCCCTCAGCTACCACCCTTGAGCACGGCGAGGAAGGCCTCCTGCGGGATCTCGACGCGGCCGACCTGCTTCATGCGCTTCTTCCCCTCCTTCTGCTTCTCGAGGAGCTTGCGCTTGCGGGTGATGTCCCCCCCGTAGCACTTCGCGGTCACGTTCTTGCGCAGCGCCTTCACCGTGTCGCGCGCGATCACCTTGGCGCCGATCGCGGCCTGGATCACGACCTCGAACATCTGCCGCGGGATCAGCTCGCGCAGGCGCCCGCAGAGGTCGCGTCCACGCGGATAGGCGTGGTCGCGATGGACGATGGCCGAGAGGGCGTCGACCGGCTCGCCGTTGATCAGGATGTCCAGCTTGACCAGATCGGAGGGGCGGAAGTCGAGATACTCGTAGTCCATCGACGCGTAGCCTTTGGTGAGGGACTTGAGCCGGTCGTAGAAGTCCATCACGACCTCGGCGAGCGGCAGCTCGTAGGTGAGCATCGCGCGCGTCTCCCCGAGGCACCTGAGGTCCCGCTGCTCGCCGCGGCGCTCCTGGCAGAGCGCCAGCACGTTGCCGAGGAACTCGGCGGGGAGGTGGATGGTGGCGCGGATGTACGGCTCCTCGACGTGGTCGATGCGCACGGGCGGCGGCAGCTTCGCCGGGCTGTCGATCACCTCGGCGGTGCCGTCGGTGTGGACGACGCGGTAGGCGACCGTTGGCGCCGTGGTGATGAGGTCGAGCGCGAATTCGCGCTCGAGGCGCTCCTGGACGATCTCCATGTGCAGCAGCCCGAGGAAGCCGCAGCGGAAGCCGAAGCCGAGCGCGAGCGAGGTCTCGGGCTCGTAGGTGAAGGAGGCGTCGTTCAGCCGGAGCTTCTCGACCGCGTCGCGGAGCGCGTCGTACTGCGCGGAATCCGCGGGGTAGAGGCCGCTGAAGACCATCGGCTTGACCGGGCGGAAGCCCGGCAGCGGCGCGGGAGCGGGCCGCTCGGCGTCGGTCACCGTGTCACCGATCCGCGTGTCGGCGACCTCCTTGATGGCCGCGCTCAGGATGCCGACCTCGCCCGGACCGAGCTCGGCCACCTCGACTGCGCGCGGCGCGAGCACGCACAGGCGGGTCACCTGAAAGGTCTTGGCCGTCGCCATGAAGCGGATCGCCTGGCCCTTGCGCAGCGTGCCGTCGAACACGCGCACCAGCACGACGGCACCGTGGTAGGGATCGAACCAGGAGTCGAAGATCAGCGCCCGCGTGGGCGCCGCCGCGTCGCCCCGGGGCGGCGGGATGTCGCGCACGATCGCCTCGAGGACCTCGTCGGTGCCGATGCCCTCCTTGGCGCTCGCGAGGATCGCGTGCGAGGCGTCGAGGCCGATGATGTCCTCGATCTGCCGGCGCACCTTCTCCGGCTCGGCCGACGGCAGGTCGATCTTGTTGAGCACCGGGACGATCGCGTGGTCGTGCTCGAGGGCCAGGTAGACGTTGGCGAGCGTCTGGGCCTGCACGCCCTGGGTGGCGTCGACGACGAGGATCGCCCCCTCGCACGCGGCGAGGCTGCGCGAGACCTCGTAGGTGAAGTCGACGTGGCCCGGGGTGTCGATGAGGTTGAGCACGTAGTCCCGCCCGTCGCGGGCCCGGTAGGCGAGCCGCACCGCGCGCGCCTTGATCGTGATGCCGCGCTCGCGCTCGAGGTCCATGTCGTCGAGGAACTGCGACGACATCTCGCGCTGCGAGACCGCCCCGGTGCGCTCGAGCAGCCGGTCGGCGAGCGTCGACTTGCCGTGATCGATGTGCGCGATGATCGAGAAGTTGCGGATCCGGGCCGTGTCCAAAACCGCGCGAGATTACGGAGCCGTGCCCGCCTCCGCAAGCGGCGCGGTCCCCGGGGCCGCTGCCGGGGCGTCGATGGCACCGCAAACTCTCGTGTCGAGGACCAGCCCGCAGATCAACCACGCTGCCGGAACCACGCGACCGTCCGCCGCAGCCCCTCCTCGAGCGTGACCTCCGGCCGCCAGCCGAGCTCCGCCGCCGCGCGGCGCGCGTCGACCACGCTGCGGCGCTGCTCGCCCGGCTTGGCCTCGCCGTGGCGGATCTCGGAGCGGCTGCCGGCGGCGGCGAGCAGGAGCCGCGCGAGCGTGTTCACGTCGGTCTCGATCCCGGTGCCGACGTTGAACGGCCCGGTCGCCCGGCTCGCGAGCGCGAGCAGGTTCGCGCGCGCGACGTCCTCCACGTAGACGTAGTCGCGCGTCTGGCGGCCGTCGCCGTTCACCGTGACCGGCTCGCCGCGCAGCATCCGACCGGTGAAGATCGCGACCACGCCGGCCTCGCCGTGCGGGTCCTGGCGCGGCCCGTAGACGTTGGCGTAGCGCAGCGCGACGAACGGGATGTGATACTCCGCCTGGTAGAAGAACGCGTACAGCTCCCCGGCCCGCTTGCTCACCCCGTAGGGGCTCACGGGGTTCGTCGGGTGGGTCTCGGGCGCGGGAAAGATCTCCTGCTCCCCGTAGACCGCGCCTCCCGACGACACGAAGAGCACCCGGCGGACGTTGGCGCGCCGCGCGCCCTCGAGCAGGTTGATCGTGCCGAGGATGTTGGTGCGCGCGTCGAACAGCGGGTCGGCCACCGAGCGGCGGACGTCCATCTGCGCCGCGTGATGGCTCACCGCCGCGGGGCGCTCGTCACGGATCAGCTCGACGAGGCGGGGGTCGGTGACGTCGAGCTCGACGAAGCGCGCATTGGGGTTCAAGTTCTCGCGGTGGCCGGTCGAGAGATCGTCGACCACGACCACGTCGTGGCCCGCGGCCACGAGCGCGTCGACGACGTGCGACCCGATGAACCCCGCGCCGCCCGTGACCAGGACCTTCATGCGGGCGGCAGCACCTTGGTCCGGAAGTATTCGATCGTGCGCCGCAGGCCGTCGTCGAGGCCCACCTTCGGCTCCCAGCCGAGCAGCGTGCGCGCGCGGCCGATGTCGGGCTGGCGGACCTTGGGGTCGTCGACCGGCAGCGGGCGGAAGACGATCTCGCTGCGGCTCCCGGTGAGCGCCTTGATGCGGCGCGCGAACTCGAGAATCGTCACCTCGGTCGGGTTGCCGCAGTTCACCGGGCCGCTGTAGTCGGAGCGGAGCAGCCGCACGATGCCCTCGACCAGATCCGAGACGTAGCAGAAGCTGCGCGTCTGCGAGCCGTCGCCGTAGACCGTGATCGGCTCGCCGCGCAGCGCCTGCGCGATGAAGTTCGGGACGACCCGGCCGTCGTTGAGGCGCATGCGCGGCCCGTGGGTGTTGAAGATGCGCACGATGCGCGTCTCGAGGCCGTGCGCGCGGTGGTAGGCCATGGTCAACGCCTCGGCGAAGCGCTTGGCCTCGTCGTAGACGCCGCGCGGCCCGATCGGGTTCACGTTGCCCCAGTAGTCCTCGTTCTGCGGGTGGACGAGCGGATCGCCGTAGCACTCGGAGGTGGACGCCAGGAGAAAGCGCGCCCGCTTCTCCTTGGCGAGCCCGAGCGCCTTGTGGGTGCCGAGCGAGCCCACCTTGAGCGTCGGGATCGGCAGCTCGAGGTAGTCGACCGGGCTCGCGGGCGAGGCGAAGTGGAGGATCGCGTCGAGCGACCCCTTCACGTAGATGTAGCTCGTCACGTCGAGCTTGATGAACGTGAACCGGTCCTGGCCGAGCAGGTGCGCGATGTTGTCGGGCGAGCCGGTGAGGAAGTTGTCGACGCAGATCACCTCGTCGCCGCCGGCGAGGAAGCGCTCGCAGAGATGCGAGCCGATGAAGCCCGCGCCGCCGGTGATGAGGACCCGCGCCACCCCCGCGCCTCAGCCCGCGGGCCGCACGGCCGCGCGACCGATCGGGAAGTACGCGAAGCCGTGCTCGCGCATCACCTCCGGATCGTAGAGGTTGCGGCCGTCGAAGACGAACGGGCGCTTGAGCGCCTGCTTCATGCGCGCGAAGTCCGGCCGCCGAAACTCGTTCCATTCGGTGACGATCAGCAGCGCGTCCGCGCCCTCGAGCGCATCGTAGTTCACGCGGTGATACGTCACCCGGTCGCCGAAGACCTGCCGCGCCTGCGCGAGCGCCTCGGGGTCGTGGACGGCGACCTGCGCGCCGCGGTCGAGCAGCCCGCCGATCACGGTGATCGACGGCGCCTCGCGCATGTCGTCGGTGCGCGGCTTGAAGGCGAGCCCCCAGACCGCGAACCGCCGGCCGGCGAGCGACTCGCCGAACTCGGCGACGACCTTCTCGACCAGCCGCCGCTTCTGCGCGTCGTTCACCTCCTCGACCGCGTTGAGCAGCGGGAACGGCATCGCGTGCTCGTGCGCCGTGTGGATCACCGCCTGGACGTCCTTGGGAAAGCACGAGCCGCCGTAGCCCACGCCGGGGAAGAGGAAGTGGTGGCCGATGCGGCGGTCGTAGCCGACCCCGCGGCGCACGTACTCGACGTCGGCGCCGACGCGCTCGCAGAGGTTCGCGATCTCGTTCATGAACGAGATGCGCGTGGCGAGCAGCGCGTTGGCCGCGTACTTCGTCATCTCGGCGCTGGCGTTGTCCATCTCGAGGATGGGCGCGCCGGTGCGGACGAACGGCTCGTAGAGCTCGCGCATGACCTTGAACGCCTCGGCCGAGGCGGCTCCGATCACCACCCGGTCGGGCTTCATGAAGTCCTCGACGGCCGCGCCCTCCTTCATGAACTCCGGGTTCGAGACCACGTCGAAGGGGTGCTTGGCGATCGGCTCCATCTCGGCGCGGATGCGCCGGTGCGTCCCCACCGGCACCGTGCTCTTGGTCACCACCACGCGGTAACCGTCCATCGCCTGGGCGATGCCGCGTGCGACCGCCAGTACCGCGCTCAAGTCCGCCCCGCCGTCGTCCTTCTCGGGCGTGCCGACCGCGACGAAGCAGACGCTGCTGCGGCGCACCGCCTCCGCGAGGTCGGTGCCGAAGGAGAGGCGCCCCTCCGCGACGTTGCGGCGGATCAGCTCCTCGAGCCCCGGCTCGTAGATCGGCACCTTGCCCGCGCGCAGCGTCGCGACCTTCGCCGCGACGTTGTCGACGCAGACGACGTCGTTGCCGCCTTCCGCAAAGCAGGTGCCGGCGACGAGGCCGACGTAGCCCGTGCCGACGACGCAGAGCTTCATGGCCCGCCAGGGATACCGGCGGCCCCCCGGGAAGTCAATTGAAGATGCTGTGGACGACGCCTATCCGACGATTTCGCGCACCCGGTAGACGGGCTTGCGCTGCGACTCGTGATAGGTGCGCACGACGAGCTCGCCGAGCAGGCCGATCGAGACGAACTGGACGCCGAGCACCGCGAGCAGGATTCCGAGCAGGAGCAGCGGCCGGCCGCCGATCTTCTCGCCGAGCACGACCTTCTCGAAGCCGAGCATCGCCGTGAGGGCGAGCCCCACGCTCGCGCAGGCGAGCCCGAAGAGCCCGAAGAGCTGGATCGGCCGCGTCGAATAGCCCGAAAGAAACTTCACCGTGAGCAGGTCGAGGAGCACCCGCAGCGTACGCGACAGCCCGTACTTCGAGCGCCCCGCCGTGCGCGGCCGGTGCCGCACCGCGAGCTCGACGACCCGTGCGCCCGCGTCGGCGGCGAGCGCCGGGATGAAGCGATGCAGCTCCCCGTAGAGCTCGAGCTCCTTCGCGACCTCGGCGCGCATCGCGCGCAGCGTGCAGCCGTAGTCGTGCAGGCGCGTGCCGGTGACCAGCGAGATGATCCGGTTGGCGATCTCCGAGGGCAGCCGGCGGGTGAGCCAGGCATCCCGGCGCTGCTCGCGCCAGCCCTGCACGACGTCCGCGCCGTCGGCCAGACACGCGAGGAGCCGGGGGATGTCGCGCGGGTCGTTCTGGAGGTCGGCGTCGAGCGTCACTACGATCCGTCCGCGCGCCTCACCGACACCGGCGGCGAGCGCCGCGGTCTGGCCGTAGTTGCGCGCCAGCCGCACGACGCGCAGCCGCGGCTCCTCGGCGCGCAGCGCGGCCAGCCGTGCGAAGCTCGCGTCGGCCGAGCCGTCGTCGACGGCGACGATCTCGGCCGGACGCGCGAGATCGTCGAGCACCGCGCCGAGCTCGCGCACCAGCGGCGCGACGTTTTCCTCCTCGTCGTAGACGGGGACGACGACCGACAGCTCCGGCGGGGGGGCGCTCAAAATTCGGTCAGCGCGACGAACTGGCGATAGCGGCGCTCGACGTCGTCGCGCGTGAGCGTGCGCATGCGCCGCCCGCCGAAGTCCTCGACCACGAACGACGCGAGCACGCTGCCGTAGACGATCGCACGCCGCAGGTTGCGCTCCGAGGTGTCCCCGGTGGCGGCGAGATGGCCCATGAGGCCGCCGGCGAAGGTGTCGCCCGCGCCGGTGGGATCGAAAACGTGCTCGAGGGGGAACGCCGGCACGGCGAACACCGAGCCCGGCGAGAAGAGGATCGCGCCGTACTCACCACGCTTGACGAGCACGCTGCGCGCGCCGAGCTCGAGGATGCGGCGGGCGGCGCGCGCGACGTTCCCCTCCCCCGTCAGCAGGCGCGCCTCGCCGTCGTTGATCACGAGCAGATCGACGCGCGCGAGCAGGCGCACGAGCGGCTCGCGCGTGTTGACGATGTAGTGCTCGATCGTGTCGAGCCCGACGAGCACCGGGGCCGCGAGCTGGTCGAGGACCCGCGCCTGGATCGCGGGGTCGATCACGCCGAGGAAGACGTACGGCGCGGTGCGCGCGTCCTCGGCGAGGCGGGGCTCGAAGCCCGCGAACACGCCGGGCTCGAACGTGAGCGTGTCGCGCAGGTTCATGTCCTCGTGGTAGCGGCCGTGCCAGAAGAGGCTCCGGCCCGGCCGCCGCTCGAGCCCGGCCAGGTCGACGCCCTTCGCCGCGAGGTACTCGCAGTGCGCGGCGGGGAAGTCGTCACCCGCGACCGCGATGACATGGACGGGGACGAAGTAGCTCGCCGCCACCGCGAAGTGCGTGGCGGCGCCGCCGAGCTCGCGTTCCGCGCGCCCCGCCGGCGTCTCGATCGTGTCGAGCGCGACCGAGCCCACGACCGCGACGCGGCTCACAGGTACCGCCCGACGATCGGCGCGAGGTCGCGACGGGCCGCGGCGGGGATCGCCCCGCGCTCCGTGACGATCGCGTTGCGGAGCGCATCGGGACACGGGCAGCCGCGGCGCTCGGGCAGACGGCCCGCGAGCCGCGCCACCGTGCGGCGCGCGAGGTCGACGTTGGCCGCGATCACCGCGAGCACGGCCTCGATCTCGACGTCGCCGTGGGCCGTGTTCCAGCAGTCGTAGTCCGTCGACAGCGCGAGCGTGGCGAGGCAGATCTCCGCCTCGCGGGCGAGCTTCGCCTCCTGGAGGTTCGTCATCCCGATCACGTGCGCCCCCCAGCTCCGGTAGAGGTGCGATTCGGCACGCGTCGAGAACTGCGGGCCTTCCATGCAGACGTACGTGCCGCCGGCGTGCGCGGTGGCGCCCTCGGCGCGGGCCGCCTCGACCAGCGCGCGCGAGAGGACCGGGCACACCGGGTCGGCGAACTGCACGTGCGCGACGATGCCGCGGCCGAAGAACGTGCTCTGCCGGCCGCGCGTGCGGTCGATGAACTGATCGGGCACGACCACGTGGCCGGGCGCGATGTTCTCGCGCAGGCTCCCCACCGCGCTCACCGCCACGATCCACCCGCAGCCGAGGTGCTTGAGCGCCCAGAGGTTCGCGCGGAAGGGCAGCTCGCTCGGCAGGAGCCGGTGCCCGCGGCCGTGGCGGGGCAGGAAGACGAGGCGGGTTTCGCCGAGGCGGCCGACGACGAGCTCGTCCGACGGGTCCCCGAACGGGGTCTCGACGCGCACGCGCTCGACGGCCGAGAGCCCGGGCAGCTCGTAGAGCCCGCTGCCGCCGATCACGCCGAGGGTGGGTTCCGCCATGGGCCGCGCCATCGTAGGCAAAACGCGCGCGAGTGCAAGGTCGGAGGGGGCGACTTCAGCGGCGCGCCTGCCGCGGCGGGGCTGGTGGGCACACCGGGGCGGGCGCGGCGTCCGCTGGGAGCGCGGCGGGACGACCGCGATCCAGGCGCAGGCGAAGAACCCACGCCGGGCTCGGGGGATTGAGCGGTATCGCGACGTCGCAGGTGAGCCGCCGCGCCATCGCGGCATCGAGGGCGGCGCCGAAGCGCGACCAGTGCAAGTCGACCAGCGCCGGGTACTGGAAGGCCAGAGCCGAAGCGACCGTGAGCATGGCCAGCACGGGAGCCAGCGCGAGGCGGCGCGGCCAGGGCAGCACCCCTGCGCAGACCACGAAGAGCATCACGACGAAATCGGCGGGAAAGACGAAGAAGCGCCCGCCCCCTTTGTGATGCCAGTTCACGACTATGTCCGGCCGGCCGCGAACGACCATGAACGCGTAGACGGACAGCGCCGTCGCGCTCAGCACCAGCCACGCTCGCTGGCGAGGCGTGCCACGTGCCACAACCACCCAGGCCGCGACGGCGATCAGACCCGCGGCTGCCGCCGGCACCGCCGTGCCGAACCGCTTGACGAGACGCAGCGGATCGTACTCGCCGACGAACGCCTCGCCGAGAACGCGCCAGCCGAGCAGGTGGAGCATCTGGCCGGCCGTAGCCGCCGGCGCCTGCAGTTGGCTCGCGCCGATCGTCGGCCAGTCGAGGAGCCCCACGAGGAGCAGGCTCGGCAGCAGGCACAGAGCGCCGCAGAGGCGCTCGCCGCGTGCCGGGCGCAGTATCAACCTCAGGATCCACAGCGGAGCCAGCGCGAGCGCCCCGGGGGTGCAAAGCCCGATCGCCCACCACGCGGCGACGTAGCCGGCCTTCCCCCACGAGCCGCGCGGCAGGGGCGCCAGGATCAGGAGGTAGCCGAGCCAGAGAAGGTACCACTGCACGTTGCAGAGGTTGCCGATGATCTCGCCGCCGGTGGCGACGGCGGCGGTCGCGAGGCACATCGCTGCCCGCGTGCCGTCGTCGGAAACGACGCGTCGGTACTCGGCTCGCGCGAACCACGCGCACGCGACCGCCCCCACGATCAGGGAGAAAACGGCGTAGCACCACGCCGTCGCCCGCACGGGGAGGAACGCCAGGAGCCCTGCGACGGCTCGGGGGGTGACGAGCACGTATCCCGCATATGGACGCAGCACCGCGCGCCGAAACCCCCAGACCAGCTCGTCGTGGAAAAAGACTGTGCCGTCCTCCGCCCAGAGCTGCGGGGAGCGCAGCACGCTCGGTCGGCGGGCGAGCAGCACGCCGAAGGCAAGCAACGCCACCCGCCCCACCCCCGCCGCCGCCCGCTCCGCGTCCGGATCCCAGAATGTCGCCAGTCGGGCTGCGGCGCACCTCCACCCGCCCATGTGCGAGGCTTTCTAGGGGATCAGCAAACGCCGCGCAAGAAGAACGAACGCGGTCAGCTCCGGATGAGCGTCACCCGGCGGGGCACGTCCACCTCGAGCCGCTCGGCGGGCGGCAGGATGTCGCCGTCGAGCATGTAGTGGGTCGGGCGGAAGAAGCGCACGCTCATCCGGGCGCCCAAGTTGTCCCAGAGCGTCGGCTCGCCGGTCGGGAAGCCGCGGTAGAGCCGCACCGCGCGGCGGATGAGCCGGCGCGCCGGGACCGGGCCGCCGAGCACGTGGAAGAATCCACGCTTGCGCGTGCCGAGGTACGTCGGACGGAAGCCGAGCGCGATGCGGTCGACGGTGGAGGCGAAGAAGAACGTGAACTGCCGGAACGGCAGCGGCTCGCCGTCGACCTCGATGTCGGCGTCCGTCGCCTGGAAGACCGTGCGCGCCGAGTGGGTGCCGAAGAGCGCCGAGAGGATCAGGCGCGCGAGCAGCCGCGCGGCGTGCAGCGGCCCCTGCTTCTCGAGCGCGTAGTAAGCGCGCAGGTAGTTCACCGCGGTGCCGAAGCTCAGCACGAAGCCCAGGTCGCGCCCGTTCACGCGCAGCACGTCGCGCTCGGTGGTCACGTGCGTGCGCCCCCGGCGATGCTCGCGGAGCACGCGGGCCAGCACCTGCTCCGGGCGGCCGCGCTGCCCGCCGACCGAGTGGGCGATGTAGTTGATCGTCCCGGCACGCAGCGGGAGCAGCAGCGGCAGCGGCGCCTCGCCGTAGACCACGTGAAAGGCCGTGAGCGCGCAGTGGTAGCTGCCGTCGCCGCCGCAGATCGCGAGGATCTCGACGCCGCGGTCGCGGAACTCCCGCGCGACGTCCTCGATCGCCGCCACGGTCTCGGTGACGCGCACGAGGCCGGCGTCGCCCACCACGGCCTCGAGGCGACGCGTGCGGTCGGATAGGCCGTTGCGGTTGGCCCGCGCGCGCGGATTGACGACGACGCCGACGACCGGCACGTCAGGCGGCGGGACGCTCGACCGCGAGCTGCCCGCAGGCCGCCTGGATGTCCCGGCCGCGGCTCTCGCGCACGGTCGTGTGCACGCCCGCGGCGCGCAGCAGCGTCTGGAAGCGCACGATCCGCGCGGGCGGGCTCGGCGCGAAGCCGGCGCCCGGGAAGGGGTTGAACGGGATGAGGTTCACCTTCGCGCGCAGCCCGTGCAGCCACCCGGCGAGCCGCCGCGCGTCGGCGTCGGCGTCGTTCTCGCCCGCGAGGAGCACGTACTCGAAGGTGATGCGCTGGCGGCGCGGCAGCGGCACGGCGCGGCAGGCCTCGAACAGCGCGGCGAGCGGCCAGCGGCGGTTGACCGGCATCAACCGGTCGCGCTGGGCGTCGGTGGTGGCCGACAGGGAGACCGCGAGGTGGACGCGTGTGTCGGCGATGAAGCGCGGGATGTCGGGCGCGAGCCCGACGGTCGACACCGTGATCCGACGGGGCGAGATCGCGTAACCCCACTCGGCGGTGAGGATCTCGCATGCGGTCCGCACCGCCTCGTAGTTGGCGAGCGGCTCTCCCATGCCCATCAACACGACGTTGGTCACGGGCTGCGGAGCGGCCGCCTCCTGCCCGGCGCGCACCTGGCCCAGGATCTCGGCGGGCCGGAGATTGCGGACGAGCCCCATCCGCGCCGTGGCGCAGAAGGCGCAGCCCATCCCGCAGCCGGCCTGGCTCGAGATGCAGAGCGTGAGCCGCGCGCCGCGCGGGATCAGCACGCTCTCGACCGACGCCGCCCGGGGCAGGTGGAAAAGCAGCTTCCGCGTGCCGTCGGCGGCCGCGACCACCGCCGTCGGGGCGAGGCGATCGAGCGCGAAGTCGGCGGCGAGCCGCGCGCGGAGCCCCCGCGGGAGGCTGGTCATGTCCTCGAAGCGGCGCGCGCCGCGGCGGTGCACCCAGGCGAGGATCTGCTCGGCACGGTAGCGCGCCTCGCCCGCCGCGGCGCACCACGCCGCCAGCTCCGCACGACCGAGGTCCTGGACGTCCCGCCGCATCGCGCAATCTTAGCGGATCGTGGTGGCAGGCGGCGAGTCCTGCTAGACGGGGACCCGTGTCATGGGCACTGCTCGCCTTCGCGCTCCTCGCGCCGCTCGACTGGATCGCGGTGGCCCGCCACCGGCGGACGCTCGAATACGCCGCCAAGCCCGCGGCGCTGGGCGCGCTGCTGCTGTGGGCCGCCGCGGGCCCACACCGCTCGGCCCTGCTGCTGGCGGCGCTCGCCTTCTCGCTCGTCGGCGACGTGCTCCTCATGCTGCCCGCCGACCCGTTCCTCGGCGGCGTGGCGGCGTTCGCAGCGGCCCACCTCGCCTACGTCGCCGCGTTCACGGCGCCGCCCGGCGCCCGCCTGGCGTGGCTCGCCGCCGTGCTGCTCGCCACGGCGCCGGCCAGCGCGCGGCTGGTGCGCACCGCGCCTGGGGCGGGTCTGCGGGTCGCGCTCGGCGCCTACGGGCTCCTGCTCGCGCTCATGACCGCGTCCGCGCTCGCCTCGGGCAGCGGCCTCGCCGCCGCCGGCGGCCTGCTCTTCCTGGCGTCCGATACGATGCTCGCCTGGAACCGCTTCGTGCGCCGGCCGGACTTCGGGCACACGGCGGTCATGGTGACCTACCATCTGGGGCAGCTCGGCCTGGTCGCGTCCCTCCGGGGTCCGGCTTGATCGAAGTAGCTACGGGCTCGCCGTCGTGCCGGACCGCTGCCCCCGGGGATCGCCTCAGGGCTTCGCGGTCACGCCCGGCAGCTCGAGCCCCGGGAAGAAGAAGGCGATCTCCGCGCGCGCGGTCTCGGGCCCGTCCGAGCCGTGCGCGGCGTTTTTCTCCACGTCGGTCCCGAACTCGCCGCGCACGGTGCCCCGGGACGCCTTCTTGGAATCGGTCGGGCCCATGAGATCGCGCCACCGCCGGACCGCATCGTCGCCCTCGAGCACGCCGACGAACACGGGGCCCGAGGTCATGAAGGCGATCAGGTCGCCGAAGAACGCCCGCTCCGCGTGCACCGCGTAGAATCGCCGCGCTTGATCGGGCGCGAGCGTCGTGAGGCGGCCGGCGACGATCCCGAGCCCCCTCGCTTCGATCATGGCGAGGATCTTCCCGAGCACGTGCTTGGCGACGGCATCGGGCTTGACCATGAAGAAGGTGCGCTCGGTCATCGGAGCAGGCCTTTCTCCCGGAGAGCTTGCTGCATCGTGACGCCCAGCTCCGCCGGGCTCGGCGCGAGCCGCGCGCCGGCGCGGCGGAGCGCGTCCATCTTCTCGGCCGCGGTGCCCTTCCCGCCCGCGATGATCGCCCCCGCGTGGCCCATGCGCTTGCCCGGGGGCGCGGTCTGGCCGGCGATGAAGGCGACCACCGGCTTGGTGACGTGCGCCGCGATGAAGGCCGCGGCCTCCTCCTCGGCCGCCCCGCCGATCTCGCCGATCATCACGATCGCCTCGGTCCCGGGATCGTCCTCGAAGAGCCGCAGCGCGTCCACGTGCGACGTCCCGATGATCGGATCGCCGCCGATGCCGATGCACGTCGACTGCCCGATGCCGAGCCCGGTGAGCTGGTAAACGGCCTCGTAGGTGAGCGTGCCGCTGCGCGAGACCACGCCCACGCGCCCCGGGGCGTGGATGTAGCCCGGCATGATGCCGATCTTGCAGGCGCCGGGCGTGATGACCCCGGGGCAGTTGGGGCCGATGAGCCGCGTCGGCGAGCCGTCGAGCACGCGCTTGACGCGCACCATGTCGAGGACGGGCACCCCCTCGGTGATGCACACGACGAGCGGCAGCCCGGCGTCGACCGCCTCGAGGATCGCGTCGGCGGCGCCCGCCGGCGGGACGTAGATCACGGAGGCGTTCGCGCCCGTGGCGCGCACCGCCTGGGTCACCGTGTCGAAGATCGGGATGCCCTCGAAGTCGGTGCCGCCGCGGCCGGGCGTGACCCCGGCCACCATCTGCGAGCCGTACTCGCGGCAGAGCCGGGTGTGGAGCTGGCCGGTCGCGCCGGTGATGCCCTGGGTGAGGACGCGGGTCTCCTTGCCGACGAGCACGCTCATCGCGCCACCGCCGCCACCGCCTTGCGCGCGCCGTCGAGCATGTCGGCGGCGGCGATGACGTCGAGCCTCGACTCGGCGAGGATCTGCTTGCCGCGCTCCACGTTCGTGCCCTCCATGCGCACGACGAGGGGCACCCGGAGCCCGACCTCCCGAGCGGCCGCCACGACCCCTTCCGCGAGCACGTCGCAGCGGAGGATGCCGCCGAAGATGTTGACGAAGATCGCCTTCACCGCCGGGTCCTTCAAGATGATGTGGAAGGCGGCCTTCACCTTCGCGGCATCGGCGCCGCCGCCCACGTCGAGGAAGTTCGCCGGCGCGCCCCCCGCGCCCTTGACGATGTCCATCGTGGCCATCGCGAGCCCGGCGCCGTTCACCATGCAGCCGATGCTGCCGTCGAGCGCGATGTAGGAGAGGTCGTGCGCGGCGGCCTCGGTCTCGCGCGGGTCCTCCTCGCTCGGGTCGCGCAGCGCGCGCAGCTCGGGGTGGCGGAAGAGCGCGTTGTCGTCGAAGCCGATCTTGGCGTCGAGCGCGAGGAGGTCGCCCTCGGCCGTGACCACGAGCGGGTTGATCTCGGCGAGCGAGCAGTCCGACTCGAGAAAGCAGCGCGCGAGCCCGGCGAGGAAGGCGACCGCCTTGCTCACCTGCTCCTTCGCAAGCCCGAGGCCGAACGCGATCCGCCGCGCCTGGTAACCCGCTAGGCCAATCGCCGGGTCGATGGTCTCGCGCAGGATCTTCTCCGGCGCGCGCGTGGCGACCTCCTCGATCTCGACGCCGCCCTCGGTCGACGCCATCACCGCGACGCGGCCCGCGCCGCGGTCGACGACCATGCCGAGGTAGAGCTCCCGCGCGATCCGGCAGCCCTGCTCGACGAGCAGCCGGCGCACCACCCGGCCCTGCGGGCCGGTCTGGTGCGTCACCAGCGTCCTTCCGAGCAGCTCCTGCGCCGCCGCCCGCGCCGCGCGCATGTCCTTGACCAGCCTGACGCCGCCCGCCTTGCCGCGGCCGCCGGCGTGGATCTGGGCCTTCACGGCGCAGGGGAAGCCGAGCCGCTCGGCGGCGGCGACCGCCTCGTCGACCGTGAAGCAGGCCTGCCCCTCGGGCACCGCGACGCCGTAGCGGCGGAGCCACTCCTTCGCCTGGTGCTCGTGGATGTTCATGCCTGGGCGAGCACTTTGTCGGTCGCCTCGACCAGCTCGCGGACGTGGGAGGCCGAGACGGCGAGCGCCTGCTTCTCCTCGGCCGTGAGCGCGATCTCGAACACGCGCTCGACGCCGCCCGCGCCGATCTGCACCGGCACACCGACGTAGAGGCCGCGCAGCCCGTACTCGCCCTCGAGGAAGGCGGCGCACGGCAGCACCTCCTTCTTGTCGAAGAGGTAGGCCTCGGCCATGCGGATCGCCGCGTGCGCCGGCGAGTAGAAGGCAGAGCCCGTCTTGAGCAGCGCGACGACCTCGCCGCCCGCGCCGCGCACGCGCTTCTCGATCGCGTCGAGGCGCTCGGGCTTCACCAGCGACGCCACCGGGATGCCGTTCACGGTCGTATGGCTGCGGATCGGCACCATGTCGTCGCCGTGGCCGCCGAGCACCATCGCCTGCACGCTCGCCACCGAAACGCCGAGCTCCCAGGCGAGGAAGGTGCGATAGCGGGAGGAGTCGAGGACACCCGCCATGCCCACCACCCGCTGCTTGGGGAAGCCCGTCACCCGCTTCATGAGCGTCACCATCGCGTCGAGCGGGTTCGAGACCGTGATCACGAAGGCGTGCGGGGCGTGCCGGCGGATGCCCTCGGCGACCGTGTTGATGATCTTCGCGTTGATCCCGAGCAGGTCGTCGCGGCTCATGCCGGGCTTGCGCGCGATCCCGGCGGTGACGATGCAGACGTCGGCGCCGGCCAGGTCGGCGTAGTCGTTGGTGCCCTTGATGGCGCAGTCGAAGCCCTCGACCGGGCCGGCCGCCGCGAGGTCGAGGGCCTTCCCCTGGGGCAGGCCCTCCACGACGTCGAAGAGCACCACGTCGCCGAGGCCCTTCAGCGCGCAGAGGTGGGCGAGCGTGCCGCCGATCATCCCCGCGCCGACGAGCGCGATCTTCTTGCGTGCCATGAGGGGGTGTCAAAACAAGAATCGGGGGACGGTGCAACCGGGACAGGAGCGCCGCTCGCACGCGCGGACTCCCTAGCGCGCCAGGGGCACGACGCGCGAGCGGCGAAGCCGGCGGTCACGGGTGACCAGCGGCACGCGGTGCACCAAGCTGGTCGCGGCGATGATCTCGTCCGCGGGATCGCTGTCGAAGTCGAGGCTGCGAATCGCTCGGCACACGTCGAGGGTGAGGGGCCAGACGTGTACGCGCGACACAGCGCGGGTCAGATCGGAACCGTCGAGGTCCACGGCGATGCGGCCGAGCTCGACGAGTTTCGCGATTTCCCAGAGCACGATCGCCGAGATGCTCCACGTCGCGCGACCGAGCAGCGCGTGCTCGCGCGCCGTCAGCTCACCGGCGAGCGCGTGCAGCAGAACGTGCGTGTCGAGATTCAGCATCCCAGCGGAGCCCCGTGGTGAGAACGTCGCCCGTGATCCGCAGCTTGCCCTTGAGACTGCCGATCAGGTCCGCCGCATCGTCGCCGAGCGCGATCAGCTTGGCCACGGGCCGGCCGTGCTTGGTGATGACGATGCCGTCGGGACCGACGCGATCGAGCAACGCCAGGCACTGCTCCTTGAACTTGGCCGCCGCGATCGTCCTCATGGCGTGCATTCTGTCACTGGACGCAAATCATGTCCAGTTTCTGGCGGGGGACCCGCTACATGTGCTCGACGATCGCCCGGCCGAAGCCCGAGCACGAGACGAGCGTCGCGCCGTCCATGAGGCGGTGGAAGTCGTAGGTGACGGTCTTGGCGCCGATCGCGCCTTCCATGCCGCGGAGGACCAGGTCGGCGGCCTCGTCCCAGCCGAGGTGGCGGAGCATCATCTCGCCCGAGAGGATCACCGAGCCCGGGTTCACCTTGTCCAGGTTGGCGTACTTGGGCGCGGTGCCGTGCGTCGCCTCGAAGATCGCGTGCCCGGTCGTGTAGTTGATGTTGCCGCCGGGCGCGATGCCGATGCCGCCCACCTGCGCGGCGAGCGCGTCGGAGAGGTAGTCGCCGTTCAGGTTCGGCGTCGCGATCACGTCGAAGTCGGTGGGGCGGGTGAGCACCTGCTGCAGCGTGATGTCGGCGATCGCGTCGCGCACGAGCAGCTTCCGCTTCCACTTGCCCTCGCCGTGCGTCGGCCAGAGCGCGAGCGCCACCTCGACCTCGCGGCGCACCTTCGCCTGCTGGTCGGGCGTCATCATGTCGTAGCCCGGGTCGACCGCGCGCGCGTTCTCCTCGACCGTAATCGCGGGCTTCGCCTCGCGGTTGCCGAGGATCCAGCTCTCGCGCTCGGTGACGACGCGGTCACGGTACTCGCGGGTCGCCAGCGCGTAGCCCCAGTCGCGGAACGCCCCCTCGGTGAACTTCATGATGTTGCCCTTGTGCACGAGGGTGAGGCTGCGCCGCCCGTGGCGGAGCGCGTAGTCGATCGCCGCGCGGGTGAGTCGCTCGGTGCCCTCGCGGGAGACGGGCTTGATGCCGATGCCGCTCGTCTGCGGAAAGCGGATCTTCTTGACGCCCATCTCCTGCTGGAGGAACGCGATCAGCTTCCGGGCCTCGGGCGTCTCCGCCGCCCACTCGACGCCGGCGTAGATGTCCTCGGTGTTCTCGCGGAAGATCACCATGTCGACCTGCTCGGGGCGCTTGACGGGGCTCGGGACGCCCTTGAAGTAGCGCACCGGCCGCAGGCAGACGTAGAGGTCGAGCATCTGGCGCAGCGTTACGTTGAGCGAGCGGATGCCGCCGCCGATGGGGGTGGTCAGCGGCCCCTTGATGCCGACGCGGAACTCCTTGAAGGCCGTCACCGTGTCGTCGGGAAGCCAGTCCTTGAAGCGGTTGAACGCCTTCTCGCCCGCGAAGACCTCCATCCAGGCGATCTTGCGCTTGCCCCCGTAGGCCTTCGCGACCGCCGCGTCGAAGACCGCCTGGCTCGCGCGCCAGATGTCGGGGCCGGTACCGTCGCCCTCGATGAAGGGGAGGATCGGACGGTCGGGGACCTGGAGCCGGCCGTCGGCGGCGAGGCGGACGGGGTCGCCGGGGGGGACGGTGGTCGTGGAGAAGGTGGGCATGGAGGTGTCCTGAACCAGAAGGGGCGAGGGGGCGCAAGACGGGGGCGGGACGGTTGACAGGGCGCACCCTAGCAGCGCTGCGGTCGTGGGATCGCCCTGCCGGCGACGCTGCTGTGGGCACACTGCTCGTGGCCGCTGGTCGAGGAGCCGGCGCTGCGGCTCGAGGGCGCTTTGCAGACCCGCGCCCCGGTCTGCTACGGAAGCTCCGCACCTCGACGATGAGTCGGCACGTGGTCATCTACGCGTCGGCCCGCGTGCTCGAGCGCGACCGCATCACCTTCGGTGATCACGTCATCATCGACGACTTCGTGTTCGTCGGGAGGCACGAAGAGCTGGTGATCGGCAATTACGTCCACATCGCGTCACATGCTTCGATCACCGGAGGAGGCCGCTGCGTGATCGCTGATTTCGCCGGAATCTCGAGCGGCGCGCGTATTCTCACGGGCACGGACGAATTCGCCGGCGGCGGACTGACCGGACCAACAGTGCCGGACGATCTCCGGGTCGTCCGCCGCGGCGTGGTCGTGATCGAGTCTCACGCGGTGATCGGGGTGAACAGCGTCGTGCTTCCGGGCGTCACGGTCGGCGAAGGGGCAACCGTGGGGGCAAACAGCGTCGTGACACGGGATCTCGCCCCGTGGACGATCCATGCGGGGGCCCCGGCACGCCCCCTCCGAGAAAGAGACCGCCGTTCCGTGCTCGACGCGGAAGAACGGCTCTACGTGATGCACGGACGCCCGTCCGTCGCCCATCGCCGACCGACCCGCGGGGCCCCGTGATCCCCTTCGTGCGTCCGACCCTCCCCGCGCCCGAGGAGTGGCTGCCGCACCTCCAGCCAGCCTATGATGGGCGCTGGTTCAGTAACTTCGGCCCCGTTGCGTCGCGCCTCGAGGACGAGCTGACCGCCAAGTACGCGACCGGCAATCGTCGCGCGGCGCTGGTGTCGAGCTGCACCGCCGGTCTCGCCACGGCGCTGCTCGCCATGCGCATCCGCGGCCGCGTGGCGATGCCGTCCTTCACTTTCCCGGCCACTGCGCAGGCGGTACTTCTGGCAGGGTGCGAGCCCGTGTTCTGTGACGTATCCCCGACCACGTGGGAGCTCGATCCGCCGAAGCTCGACGAGTGTGTCCGCCGGCACGCCCCGGCGGCCATCGTCCACGTGCGCTCGTTCGGCTTCTGTCACGACGTATCTCCGATCGAAGAGGTCGCACGTCGCCATCGACTTCCGCTGATCATCGACGCCGCCGCGGCCTTCGGAGGGGCGCTGGCTGATCGACGGTGGGTAGGGGGACAGGGAGAAATGGAGGTGTTCTCCCTTCACGCTACGAAGGTGTTCGGCATCGGCGAAGGAGGGGTGATTTTCGCTCCGGCTGACCGCATCTCCGCTCTGCGGCGAGCCTGCAACTTCGGCATCGAGGATGGCGACGTAAGAAGCCGCGCGCTCAACGCGAAGCTCAGCGAGATCCACGCCGCAATCGGCATGGCGGTGCTGGCGCGCATCGACGCGTTCATCGCGCGGCGGCGGACCGTTGCAGAGGCTTACGTGCGGGCGTTCGCGCCATCAGAGCTGATCGCTCCTCCCCCCGCGGGGGGTCTGCCGCCCATGCAGACCTTTCCCATGCTCACGAGGGACGAAGCGATCGCCGACGCCGTCGTCGCGAACTGCCACGCCGAGGGGGTGGAGATCCGCCGCTACTACCGGCCGGCGCTGCACCGCACACGGCTCTTTTCCAGTGCCGTTCACGAAAAACTGCCGGTTTCCACTACGCTGGCCGCACGCACGCTGTGTCTGCCCATCTATTCGGACATGACGCGGGATGAGAGCAACCGCGTGATCGCGGTCGTTCAGACCGCCCTCTCGCGGGCGTAGGAACCCGCTGCATGCACATCGCCTCGCGACGTCACTGGCGGGCGATCGGTCGACCCACGCTGGAAATTCACCTGCCCATCAGTCCGACTCCGAACTTCTTCACGATGGTTCGCTACTTCGCAGCGTCCCTGCAGCTTGTGGGCGGGCCCCTCGCCGACAGTCCGATCATCGTGACGGTCGGCGCCGATCAAGAGCCGGTCGACCTCACTTTCCCATGGGCGAACCGTTATCCGATCGAGTGGGTATGGGTAGACCGCACGCTCTTTCGAAGGCATGGCTACTATGCGACGGCCCTCGAGCGCTTTCGTCGGCCGTTTCGCGCGCCCATGGTCATGATTGCCGATGCGGACACCTTCTTCGCCGGGCGCTTCGATGACATCGTCGCATCGCTCCATCGTAAGCCGGCCTTCGCGGGGCTTATCGCACATATGAGCCCGTTTACGGGCCTGGCCTCACGGACGAGCGTGCAATGGTGGGAAGAACTCTTCCGTGCAGCGGATCTCCCGCCCCCGTCCTTGGAGTGTGAGCACACGGGCTGGGGCGCCTTTGGGTCCGACCCCTCGGATCGACATTGTCCCCCGTACTTCAACCTCGGCGTCCTCCTCGCGCCTGCGGCGTACGTGACCCGCATCGGGGAACGCATCTACGAGGAGATGAGGCACGTCGATTCGGTGTTGGAGACGGGCTACCGCTGTCAGCTCGCGTTGACGCTCACGATCGAGCGCCTCCGCATCCCTTGGCAGGCGCTGCCGATGCGGTACAACTTCCCGAACGATGAACAGATCGCGGCCAGGTATCCGCAAGAGTTGCGCGACGTGCGGTTGTTCCACTACCTCCGCGTCGGCCCCGTGGACAAGCGACGAGACTTCGACTCCGAGAACAGCGTGGCGGCCCTTTTGAGGCGCCGCGACTTGTCGGGGGTGAATGTGGTGATGCAGGAGCGGTTGGCTCGCGTTCACGCGTCGATGAGCGATAAGAAACGGGCAGCACCATCCCTCCCGACACCCGACACACGAGATATGACGTTCACCGTCCACGTATCGTCGCGGGGCAACATTTTCATGCGGGAGTTGGCTGGCTACCTGCTGGAGGCGTTGGGGGTAGGTGGCGTCGCCGCGGTCGCCGAAGAGGGCATCCCGCCCGTGGGGCGATCGCTCAACATCATCCTGGCGCCGCACGAGTACTGTTCGCTCGACCCTGCCTTCGCCACCGCGGACCGGGACGAGGTCCTGCGTCGCTGCATCGTCGTGAACACCGAGCAGCCCGGCACGCCGTGGTTCGAGTCGTCGGCGGCCTTCTGCGCGAAGGCCGGCCTCGTTTTCGACATCAACACGGACGGCGTGCGTGCGCTGCGCGCGCGGGGCATCGTCGCGCACTACTTTCCACTCTGCCATCAACCGCGCCACGATCGCTGGCAGGGGACCGACACCTCGTTGCGCGACATCGACGTCCTGTTCATGGGAGACCTCAACGTTCGCCGGAGCGAGCTGCTGGCTCAGTACGCCCACCTCCTGGCGCCCTACCGGTTCGAGCTGTTTCCAACCGACTCCAGCTGCCCGATCCGCGCCGAGGGCCGTCACTTCGCCGCGCCGTTGGCGAAGGCCGAAGTGCTGAGGCGTGCACGCATCCTCCTCGACATCCACCGGGGCCCGCACGCCTACTTCGCCTGGCAGCGCGCGATCCCCGCCTTCGCCAACGGCGCGGTCGTGGTGACGGAGCCATCGCCGGGCCTCGATCCCCTCCAGGCGTTCGACCACCTGGTCGTCGCGCAGTACGACCTGATTCCGCATTACGTTCAGGCCCTTCTACTCGATGAACCTCGCCGGCGCACCATTGCGTCGCGTGCGTACGACTTTCTGACGACACGGCTGACGCCGGAGAACACCTGGGCCGCGGTCGCGGTGCCGCTGACCGACTTCGCGAGACGGAGCGCCGCCGAGCAGACTTTCATGAGCCCGACCGGGCATCGGGAAAGCCCCTCCGCCACCGGGGAGGGATGGTGGAGCGTGCTCGACTCGAACGGTGTGCCTCGCCGCCGATCGAGGATCTCGCCACCGCACGACATCGCGCCACAGCCCCCCGCGGCTTCCCAGGGCGCGATTCTGAAGAAGCTTCTTCTCAGTAACCGATGCCTGGAGCGCCAGTTAGGCGCGATGCGACTTCGGGAGGGGCGAACCCTCGCGCCACAGGGACCGCCACCGCCTGAAGTGACCGCAGCGTGGGATGCGCAGGTGGGCGACGTGAGCGTCATCGTGACCGTCCACAACTACGAGCAGTTCGTGGACGAGTGCCTCGGCAGCGTGCTTGCCTCTGTCGATGTCCTGCCAGAGGTGATCGTGGTCGACGACGCATCGTCTGACGGGTCCGCGACGCGCGTCCGGCGTTTCATGACGGCGCATCCCGAGCTACCGATCGCCTTCGTCACCCTGCCGGTCAACCACGGGCTCCCGTTCGCTCGGAACGAAGGCTTCCGCCGCGCCCGGTCGGAACATGTCTTGGTCCTCGACGTGGACAATCTGCTGTATCCCCGGGCGCTCGCGCGACTGCGTCAGGCGCTTCTCGGTTCCGCCGCGGGATTCTCGTATTGCGTCATCGAGCAGTTCGGCGAGATGTGCGGCTTGATGAGCAAGCACCCATGGGACGTCCAGCGGCTGCTGCGGGGAAACTACATCGACGCATTGGCGATGATCCGTCGACGAACCTGGGAGCACGTCGGCGGATACGTCGAAGGCGCGGAAGCCGAGACCCTCTACGGTTGGGAGGATTGGGACTTCTGGCTGGGATGCGCAGAGCGTGGCATCGCCGGAACGTTCGTGCCCGAAATTCTCGCTCGCTACCGCACCCGGGGAGGCTCGATGATCTCGATCACGAATCTCTACACGGAGCCGGCACTGGCGCTCCTGCGAGCACGGCACAGCCGGCTCCCATGGACGGAGGATTGAGCGTGCCCGACATCGTTGTCCGGCCCGACGGGACGCGGTCCGAGGACGCCCAGGGCCCCCGTCAGGGCGCCGACCCTGCGGAGGCAGACCCCTGGCGTCGTGTGCTCGAGCTGGAACGCCGGGTGCGCATGGTCGAAGACCTGCTCGCGGTACGCACGGAATCCTTTCGTGCCCTGATGGAACGCCTCGTCGAAGCCGAGCGCCTCGTCCACCGGCAAGAGTGCGCACTCCGCGCCGCCCACGCCGAGCGAGGGCTGCTGATTCGCCAAAAAGACGAAGCCCAGGCCCTGGCGACGGCACTCCAAGAGCTGCGGATATACCGTTACACCAGGCCGCTGCGCTGGATATGGGGCGCCGTATTACGGCTCGTTCGATGATCCGTACACGAACTGCGACCGTGCCTGCCCGTGCAGACTCGCTTGCAGAGCTCGGCAAGACGTCGCTCCGCGATCCGTCGCACGACTGCCCGCGCGCTACATCTCGCTCATCGGCCTCTTGCGCTGCGCGTGAAAAGCAAACACCACTCGGCCACCCGCGGGACGCGGTCCAGCCGCAGTCGTTCAGCGAGCTGCACCACGAAGGCATGGTCTCGCGAATTCCCGGGGCACTCGACCAGAGCACCAACCTCCCCCGGTGGCAGTTGCGCTAGCGCTTGTTCGATCGTGCCCGTTTCGGGATCTCGTCGGATCCAATTGGGAATCATGAGTGCACGCCGTTCGGCGTACAGCGGCAGCTCCGATGACCAGTCGAGGCCGACGCCGACCACGATGCTGTCGCTCGGAATCGCTGATCGAATGATCACGCCCAGCCGCTGCGCGTAGCGATCGTTCCGGTCTTGTTCACTCGCGTAGCCGGAGAATCGTGAACCGGAATAGAGACGATAATCGTGCCGCACACCAGGGTCGTAGTACCCGTAGACAGCAATCCCAGCACACGCCAACAACGCCACGTGCGGAAGCCACCATCGCGTGTTGGCGCGGAACAGTCCTTCGATCGCCCAGCCGCTCCCCACCAGAAGGAAGAGCCCGTTGGCGTACGCGTAGTAGTTGTGAACGACGTGCAGATTCGCAAAAGCGACGATAGGAAGCACGAAGGCACCGAGCGCCGCGATGTAGTAGCCTACGCGCTCACGCGTCACGCAGAGCGCAAGCAATGGCAGAAGAAAGCCTGCCCGTCGACCGGTGATGTCTGGAATCGTACGATCTGCCATGATGCTCCAGGTTTCCCAATCGAACCGCTGAGCTAGAGTGCCATAGAGATGACGCACTATGATCGGCGAGTTGCTCCGCATTACGCTCCCGATAGGATTGTGACTCTTTACGAGATCCGCATACTCGGTCCAGCCCGCGAGGGCCACCGCCGGCAAGACGGCCGTCGCACATCCGAGGAGCGCAATTCGCTCCACGGAGACCCGTGGCATCCGCCCTTTACCTCCTCGATATGCCTGGACTGCTACCATCAATCCCGCGAGCGCGGCGAAGGGCATCCACGTCGTGGGCTTGACTAGCGCGGCCAGGGTTCCCATCGCCCATGCACAGATCACCGGAGCCAAAGTGCGCACCCGAAGCCCTCGGATCACGAAGTAAAGCTGCGCCGTGGCCAGAAACAGCGCCGTAGATTCGATCATGAAGCAGCGAGACCAGAAAACGTAGAGCGGGCTAGTTATGAGGAGGGTGAGGAACACCAAGCGATGAGGACGAGCAACAGCAAGCTCTCCTAGCAAGTGCCATACAGTGCAGAGTGTCGCATATAGAAACAACACGCTGATGAATCGACCAGTCGGAATTAGCGCGGTATGCAGAGTCCGTACGGCTGTGGCGACGATGTATTGGTACAGGGGAAACTCGAAGGGGATGCTCCAAGGAGGGCCGACAACGGGCGTCTCGTACGCCAGCAGCGGGCCCCCGCGCGCAAGGTAAACGGTGGAAAGCGCCGTCTGCGACTGCCGAAACCCATTTTGAAATGCGCCCGAGATCGTGTGGTGCCAACCCACGGTCTCCCGATGCACGCTCCAGCCGAGCGATACAAGAAAAACAAGCACGAGGAAAAGGGCGTCTCGGCGAGAGGGACCTGTCGCGGTAGGGCTCTGGTCCACCCAACAGGACACACCACACCCGAGCTCTTCCTTGGCGGACGAACCGACGGGCACCACTAATGACCTACCCGGTCGGCCTGCCAGCCACCATCCGCCGCAGTGCTCGCAGCGGTCCCGTCAGACGCCAGCTCCTGCTGCCTTCGATCGCCTGGAGACGGCCCCGCAATCCGAGGAGCTCATCTCGCTCTCGCTGGAGCTCGGCGACCCGACGCGCCCCGTCTGTCCGCTGCTGATCGGCAAGACGCAGCGCCTCGCGCACCTGGCTGGCCTCTTCCCCGACCAACCGTAAGTTGGTCCGCAGGGACGCTAGCTCGCGTGGATCATCGGCTGGGCGCTCAAGGTCCACGGACGTGCAGGATACCGCACGCTTGCGGAGCGTCGCGATGCCTTGCCCAAGACCCGCCTGCCAAGCGAACCCATCCGGGCGGAGGGCGAGAACGTCGAACGCCCGCCCCCAGTGTTCGCGGATCCACCAAGGGGAATGGAGAACCATGGGTCCGCCGAGGTCCCACGATTGACCGATCTTGAGAACCACCATCCCGACCTCATCTTCGTCGAGCGCTTGGCCGGAAATCAGTTCGTACATTCCCCGGCCCATGAACGTGAGGAGTGCGATCCCCCCGGGGCGCAGCACGCGATGGACCTCCAACAGCCAGGCACTCCAGGTTGCCGCGAGATGGGTGAAGACCGAGATGGCGTAGACCAGATCGAGTGACTCCGTGGCAAGCGGCAGTGGCGGCACGTCGCCGTTCGCGAAGCACACGAACGGGGGGCACAGGTGCCGTTGAACCCAGGTGACGCTTTCGCCGTCGATGTCACAACCCATGAATTCCGCGATCGCAGCCTCGGGAACAAAGTGACGCAGGGTGCGTCCGGCACCGCACCCCAGGTCGAGCACACGCTTGCCGCGCCATGCCCAATCAGTCGGTAGAGCAGCGCACAGGTCTTCCCGACCGCGCCGCCCGATGAGCTCGTACTGCCCGTAGGGGTCGTCTCCGGAGAGGGCCCCTACACGATGGGCCAGCGGCAGCGGAGGGAAAGGGAGGTCGTCCACGCCCCCTCGGAGGCTGCGCTCCGCTCCCATGGCGCGTACGTACCCATCGACATCTGGGGCGGTCAAGCCGGGTATGCCGACAGACTCGGACGGACGGATCGGATTGCCCCCCTCGGACCCATTGTGTATGGGCTGGGCGCCGATGAGTGTCGAGAGGGCCGACCCTCGCCGCGTCGTAGTGGTTCTCGGGATGCACCGCAGCGGGACCTCGCTGCTGGCGAGCATAGCCCACGCGCTCGGTGTTGCGCTCGGCACCAACCTCCTCGCCGCCGACGAGCACAACCCCGCGGGATACTGGGAGCAGAAGGACATCTTCGAGACGCAGGAGGCGATCCTCGATCGCATGGGACGCACGTGGTGGGGCCCCAGAGGCTCCCTGCGATATCCGCCACGGTGGTGGGAGCGACCGGAGGTGGCCGGCCTGGTGAGCCGGCTGGCGGACATCGTGCGCCGGGAGATCGATGCGACCGACGGGGTGTGGGGGTTCAAGGATCCCCGTACCAGCCGCCTGTTGCCGATGTGGGAACACATCTTCGCCTCGCTCGGCGTGGAGCCCTGCTACGTTCTCGCCGTCCGCGCGCCCGGGGCAGTAGCAAGGTCGGTCTGCCGGCGCGTCGTGGGCGCCACGCCGGCCCGCGCGGAGCTCCTTTGGCTGCTGCACAACCTGGACGCGATACGTGACACGCACGGGATGCTGCGAGCCGTCATCGACTACGACCGGTGGTTCACGCACCCGATGGAGCAGGGGCGCGCGCTTGCCGCTGCCATCGGCCTTCCCTGGCCGGCAGACGACGCTGCGCTCCGCGAAGAGATCGAGGGGACAGTCCGGCGTGAGCTGAGGCACCATGACGCTCAAGAAACCGTGGCCCTGCCCTACGTGGCGGAGACCTACGCGCTCCTGTGCGAGGCATCCGCGAGCGGACGGCTGCCGGAGCGCCTGAGCAGGATCGACGCGGCGGTCCGTCACGCCGAGGCACTGCTCACGACGTGGGCCGACTCGCTCGACGGCCTGGCCGCAGAAGCCGACGGAGACCGGAGGCGGTTCGAGGCCGAGCACGCGCGCGCCGCAGCCGAACGCGCGTGCCTCGAAGGGCAGTGCCGGCGCCACGAGGCCGAACTGGAGGATGTCCGTCGCGAGCTGTCCCTGCTCCGGTCGGAGCTGGACACCGCCCGTGAGGAGATTGCCGCGGGTCATGCGCGGCTCGAGACGGCCTTCGCGCGGCTGGCCGAAGGGCAGCGGGCCCTCGCGGCGGCCGAGGCCGAGGGCGGACGCCTTCGCGACGAGCGGAACCGCGCACAGGAGCTGGCCGACGCCCTGCAACGGCTGCGTATATTTCGCTATTCGAAGCCGCTTCGCAGAATCTGGGGCATTTGGCTCCGTCTCGCGGGCAACGAGCGGACTTCCTGAGGCCGTGGGAACTTCAAGGCGCAGCCTCAGCTCCAGCGGTGCTTGCCGAACCGGCGGGTTGCGGCTACGGAGACTGCTGCCCAGACAATCCGTTTCCGCATGCGGCACATCGGGGTGGTGATTGCGTGCGGCACGGCTGCGATTGACGGATGCCGAGCTCTTCCGACCTCCGCGTTCTCTACGTGACCGACGGCTGGGACGGCTCCTACCGCTACCGCTGCAAGCAGGCCGTCGAGCAGCTCCGGCTGGCGGGCGCCGCGGCCAACGTGTTCAACCTCGCGGATCCCGGCCTGCTGGACGCGCTGCCGTCCTACGGCGTGGTCGTGCTCTTCCGGCTGCCCTGGAGTCCGCGCGTCGCCGCCGTGGCCGCGCACGGGCGCCGTCACGGGGCCACCCTCGTCTTCGACATTGACGACCTCCTCTTCGATCCGAGCTTCGAGCCCCTCCTCCTCTTCCTTGCCGATCTGCCGACGGCAGCCCGCCGGGAATACCGGCAGCGGATGCGCGCGCTGCGGCAGACCTTCGACGCGTGCGATCACTTCGTCGGAAGCACGCCGGTGCTCGCCCGCCACGCGGCCGCGCTCGGCAAGCCGGCATCCGTGCACCCCAACGTCGTGAGCCGGGAGTACGTTCGCTTGGCACGTTGGCTCCGGCGCGCCCATCCCTGGCTCGACCGCACCCCGACCGTCGCCTACATTAGCGGCTCCAACACCCACGACCGCGACTTCGAGACGGTCGCGCCAGCGTTGGCCGCCGTCTTGCGCGAGGAGCCCACCCTGCGGCTCATGGTGTGCGGGTTCGTCGAGCTGCCCGAGTGCCTGCTCCCCTTCACGGACCGCATCGTGCGCCTGGCCTACCAGGACTGGCGCGTCTACCCGTGGGCGCTCGCGCGCTGCCGGGTCAAGCTCGCGCCACTGGCGGTCGTGAACGACTTCAGCGACGCGAAGAGCGCGCTCAAGTTCTTCGAGGCCGGCATCTTCGGGGTGCCGACGATCGCCACGCCGACCGCGGCGTACCGCGACGCGATCCTCGACGGAACGAACGGGCTCCTGGCTGCCGACGCGGCTGCGTGGACGGTGCAGCTCCGCCGCGTGCTCGACCGCACGGCGGCGCACCGTCTCGGAGCGGCTGCGCACGCCGCCGTGCTCACGCACCACTCCTTCGCCGCCGTACGCGGAACGTTGGCCGCGCTCCTCGCGCCGCTCGCGGGCCGGGCGGCCGGGCCGCCTCCGCCCGCCCTCTCCACCGACCCCGATCGGCGCCATGCACGGCCCCGGCCGGCGCCGGGTCGCGCGGAGCGCCTGCGACGCGCATTCGTCCTCGTGCGCGGAGGCGTGCCGCCGGAGCCCAGCGCGCCCGCCGGCGCTGCGCTCGCGACGCCGCTCGATCCCGAGCCGTTTGCCGCCGTGCTGGCCGCCGCGCGCAATCATAGCGCGGCGACGGTGAGCGAGGAGCTGCCGGTCTGCCGGGAGCTGAGCGCCGAGTCGGCGCGCTGGACGTTCTGGCGCGCCGACGGCGATGCCGAGCGGCTCGGCGACACCCGGTTCGCTTCGCGCGGGCCGGATCCGCGGTTGCTCGGCCCGGAGTTGCACCTGTGCGCAGGGGACCATCGGTATCTCCTGGTCCGCATGGCCGTGCACGACGCCCCCACGGGCGCCGTCGCGCAGCTCTTCTGGGCCGGGGCCGCAAGCTCCGAGTTCATCGAGGCGCGGAGCGTCCGTTGGCCCGTCGAGGTCGGGGGCAAACCCCGGGACTACGTGATCGACCTCTGGGAGGCTGGCTGGAAGGCGGCGGAGACGATCACCAGCCTCCGCCTCGATCCGCTCGATGCCCCGGGCACCATCGAGCTGGACACGCTGGCACTCTTTGGAGATCTGGCACAGCTCGAGCCGGGCGGCGACCCCGGAGCCGCCGTCCTCGAGCGCTATCTGCGCGGGCGTGGAATCGCCTGCGAACCGCTGCACGCTTCGCTCCCAGCCGATACGGTCGTGGAGCTGGGTCATGATCTCCGCGCAGACCCCAGGGCGCTTCCCGTCCTGACGGGCAGCGTCGACTTCTGGGTCGGGTCGTCCGACCCCGACACGCTCGCCGAGGGGGTGCGGGTCGTGCGCGCGGGCGGCTTCCTGGCCGTCGCTGGCGAACGCCCATCCGGACACGGCGAGCTTCGGCTCGTCGAGCAGGTCGGCGGCATCGCAATCCTCCGCCAGCGGTTCGGCACGGTCGAGCGGGCCGCGCGGCCGCCGGCCGCGCCGGTCGACATCGTCGTTCCGGTCCACGACGCCCGCGAGGCAACCGTGGCGTGCGTCGAGAGCGTACTTCGCCATGCCGTGGGCGACTGGCGACTCGTCGTCGTCGACGACGCGAGCACGGATGCGGCATTGCGCGAGTTCCTCGGCCGCACCGCGGCCGCGCATCCTGCGCGCGTCCGCCTACTGCGCAACAAGACCAATCGGGGCTTCGTCGCCAGCGCCAACCGCGGGCTCGGCACTGCGGAGGGACGCGACGTCCTGCTGCTCAACAGCGACACGGTGGTCACGGCCGGCTTCCTCGAGCGGCTCGCCGCCGCCGCCTACGCGGCCGGGCAGCCGGCCATCGTGTCGCCGCTTTCGAACAACGCAACGATCTGCAGCGTGCCCGAGTTCTGCCGGGACAACCCGATCCCGGCCGGCCACACGATCGACACCTTCGCGGCGTTGGTGGCGGGGGCGAGCCTCCGGCTGTACCCCGAGCTGGTCTCCGCGCACGGCTTCTGCATGTACATTCCGAGGGCGATCCTCGCCCGCGTCGGGTCGTTCGACGAGGAGCGGTTCGGCCGCGGTTTCGGGGAGGAGAACGACTTTTGCGAGCGCGCGCGGCAGCTCGGCGTTCCGGTCCGGCTCGCCGACGATGCGTTCGTCTACCACGCCGGCGGCGCCTCGTTTGGCGACGCCGCCGATACCCTCAAGGAGGCCAACTACGCGACGCTGCGGGAGCGTCATCCGGCGTATTTTCCGCGTGTCGCCCGCTTCGTCGAGCAAAATCCGCTCGCGCCGGTGCACGCGAGCGTGCGACTCGCGCTGGCGCGCCGGCACGTCGAGCGCCCGGCGCTGCTCGCGCTCCTGCACGCCTCCTTCGACCATCCCGCCGGTGGCACCGAGCATCATGTTCGCGATCTCGTCGAGGCCGCCGCCCTCCCGCGCGCCGTGGTGGCCGTGCCCGAGCACGACGGGGTCCGCGTCACGGAGGTGTTCGACGGCCGGCTCGATCGAGCCGTGCGTTACCGCTTCGCGCTGCCCGAGCCGCCGAGCCGCGCTGCGTCGGATCGCCCGGATCTGTTGCACGCCCTGCGCGTCCTCGTCCACCTCTTCGGGGTGGGCGCCGTACACATGCACCAGATGCAGCTCTGGCCGCTCGACACGTGGCGCCTCCTGGTCGCCCTCGGCATTCCCTACGTCGCCACTTTCCAAGATTACCTCTGCGTCTGCCCCAACCTGAACCTCTACGACGTCGTCGACGACCGGCTCTGCTGCGCGGCGCCCGAGGGTCCGCCAGCGGATCCTACCGCGTGCATGCAGCATCTCTTCGCCCACCTGGACCTGCCCGTTCCACCCCATCCCGCGAGTTTCGTCGCCCGTCATCGCGCAGCGTACGGCGCGCTTCTCGCCCACGCGCATCGGGTGTTCTTTCCCGCGCACGCAACCCGTGACCTCGTCGCACGCTTCCACCCCCTCGATCCCAAGCGCGCCCTCGTCGTGCCCCACGGCTACCTCGAACCGTCCCGGCGCGTGCAGCGGCGGAGCACCCGTCCGACGCTCCACCTCGCGCTCTTGGGCGAGGTGGCCTATCCGATCAAAGGCGCGCACAACTACCCGCCGCTGCTCGCACGGACCCGCCACCTGCCCGTCGTGTGGCACGTCTTCGGCCACGCCGAGCGCCTCGGCTTCGCCGACGCGCTGCGGGGACTGGGGCTCGGCACACGGCTGGTTCTGCACGGCTGGTACCCGCGTCAGGCAATTTTCGAGCGGCTCGCGGCCGCGGAGATCGACCTCGTCGTGTTCCTCCCGCCGTGGCCGGAGACGTTTTCCTACACGCTCTCCGAGGCGCTGGCGGCGGGCGTGCCGGTCGTCGTCTCCGACCAGGGCGCGCTCCCCGAGCGCGTGCGCCGCGACGGGGTCGGGCTCGTGGTGCGCACCGTGGACGAGGCCGTGGCGATCATCGAGCGGCTCGTGACCCACCGCGAGGAGCTGGAGCGGCTGCAGGAAGCCGCCGCCCGCTTCCGCCACCGCACGGTCGCCGAAATGGCGGCGGTCTACCGGCCGATCTACGAGGAGCTGCTCGCCGCGTCGCCGGCGCCCGCGCCGCTCGGCATCGCCGCTCGGCGGGCGGTGGTGGCCGCATACCGCGCCGCCGGCGCCATGGCAGAGCCTGCCACGGTTCCCCTGCTGCCCCACTACACTCGGCGCTGGTATCGCTACTATCTCCGCATCGCCAAGCTCGTGCCGGCCGCGGCGCGCGAGTGGGGACGCCGGCGGGTGGCCGAGCGCTGGTGGCCGACCGTCCGCGCCTATCGCTTCGACGAAGCACGCGATGTGACGCCGAACGCCGCGCTGCGGCTCGCCCGCAGGCGGCGGGGCAGGACCGTTTTCGAGGCGCTCGGGGGCGACCCGGGCTTCGTCTTGGAACCCGCACCGTTTCCCACGCGGGATGTGCGGGTCATCCGCTTCGACATGCGTTGCCGCCGAGCCGACGGCCCACGTTTTGCCCAGCTCTACTGGAGCCACCGGGCCGACGAGGAGTTCTCCGAGGACAAGAGCCTCCGCATCCCCGTCGATGGCGCTGATGGCCGCTTGCACGAGTACACGGCGGTGATCGATCAGACCGAGCGGCGCGGGCTTTGGGACGCGGGCGAGCAGATCGTACGGCTGCGGTTCGACCCCGTCGACGGACCGGCGGTGTTCGAGCTGGGCACGCTGCGCCTGTGCACGACGGCCCCTTCGGCCGAGCCGGGGGCGGAGGCGTGATGGGAGGCCGCGCGCTTCTCCGACGGCTTCGCGCTCGGACCCGCACACCATCGGCCGCTCACACCACCGACGCGTCGCCACCCCCATCGCTGGGCAAGCTCGTCGTCGATGACGGGAGTCGGACGCATCCCGACTACGACCGGTGGCGCTACGTCGTGCCGCTGCCACCGCCCGGACTCATGTGGACGACGGGCGCGCCCAGCGTCGAGAATTTCCTGGTCGTCGGCGAGGCGTGGGCTCAGGTGGTCGGGCATTTTCTTCGGCTCGGAAGCCGTGTCCTCGACATCGGCTCGGGCTGCGGCAAGCTCGCACGGCACCTCGTCGGCCACCCTTTCGTGGAGCGCTACGTCGGTTTCGACGTCATCGCCGAGAGCGTCGCGTGGTGCCGTCGCTTCATCGTCCCCCACTCCGGCGGGCGGTTTCGCTTCGAGCACCTCGACGTCCACTCGACGGAGTACAATCCTCGGGGCGCGTTTCGAGGAGACGCCGCCGTTTTTCCCGCCAACGACGGCACGATCACGCTCGCAGCCGCAGCCTCGCTGTTCACCCATCTCCTCGAGCCCGAGGCTCGCCACTATCTGCGGGAGACAGCCCGTGTGCTCGCCCCATCGGGGCTCGCCGTGTTGAGCATCCACACACAGGCGCCGCCCCGAGTGCCCTTCGCCGGCACGGCGGCGCGCGTCGACGTCGCACCCGATTACTTCGTGGCGATGACCGAGGAGGCCGGCCTCACGCTGCGCGAGCGGCTCGGGCCACTGTGCGGGCAGGAGACCTTCGTCTTCGAGCGATGACTCTCACTCATCCCCCGCCCGACGCCGCCAGCGACGCCCCCGCCGCCACGCCCATGCCCATCGCCGCCTCGAACGCCGCCACGACCGCCGGCGCCGGTCCGTCCTGGCGGATGCGCCCGGCCTCGATCCAGATCGCACGCTCGCACAGCTCGAGGACGGTCCCCATCGAGTGCGACACGAACAGGAACGTCGCGCCCGCCGCGCGGAAGCCCGCCATCCGCGTCATGCACTTTTGCTGAAAGACGACGTCGCCCACCGACAGCACCTCGTCGAGGAGCAGCACGTCGGGCTCGACGTCGGTGGCGATCGCGAAGCCGAGCCGCGCCACCATGCCCGTCGAGTACGTGCGCAGCGGTGCGTTGATGAATTCCTCGAGCCCCGCGAAGGCCACGATCGCCGGAATGCGCGCCTGCATGTAGCGCCGCGAGTGGCCGAGCATCGAGCCGTTGAGCAGGATGTTCTCGCGCCCCGACAGCTCCGGATCGAAGCCCGCTCCCAGCTCGAGCAGCGGAACGATCCGCCCGTGCGTGCGCACTGCGCCGGTACGCGGGCGAAGCACCCGGGCGATCACCTTGAGCAGCGTCGTCTTGCCGGCGCCATTGCGTCCGATGATCCCCACCCGCTCGCCCCGTCGCACGCCGAGCGTGACGTCGGTGAGCGCCTGGAACTCGCGCCATTCGATCCGTCCCCGCAGCCAGCGGATCGCGAATTCCTTGAACGTCGGGATGCGCTCGTGGGGCACCCTGTAGCGCACGGAGGCATTGCGCACATCGATGACGAGGTCGTCGACACTCATACGAGGTAAGCGATGCGATCCGCGCGGCGCTCGAAGAGCCACCACCCCGCCACCAGCATCGTGACGGCCGAGAGCACTGCGGCCGCGCTGATCGGCACGCTCGGCAGGCTGCCCGAATAGATCGGGGTGCGGAACATCTCGACGAGGTAGTACATCGGGTTGACACGGATCATCCAGCGGAAGCGCTCCGGGATCGCATCGGCCGGGTAGATCACCGGGGTGAGGTACATCCAGGCCATCTGCACCGCGGCGTAGATCTGCACGATGTCGTTGAACTCGATGCAGATGCCGGCCAGCAGCAGCGAGAGGCCGAACGCGAACATCACCGCGAGCAAAATCGGCACGGGCAGAAACAAGAGCGCGGGGCGCAGGGGATGGCCGACCGCGATCATGATCGCCGCGAGCGGCACCAGCGAGACAACGAGGTTCACGAGGCCCGAGAGCACGGTCGCGAGCACGAAGATCGCTTTGGGCACGTAGACCTTACGGATGAGCGGCGCGTAACCGAGCAGGCACGCCGTCGACCACGACGTGGTCTGCGCGACGAAGTTCCACAGCAGGTAGGCGGCGAGAAAGTAGACGACGAAGTGCTCGAAGGTGAAGCGAAAGACGTGAGAGAAGACGATGCTGAAGACGATCATCATGAGGAGCGGGTTGAGCATGGTCCAGAGGATGCCCAGGACGGAGCGCTTGTACCGGACCTTGAGATCGCGCTCGACGAGGTTGCCGAGCAGCGTGCGGTACGCGACGATCTCCCGCGCAGAGTGCAGGACCAAGGAGGTCACCCGTCGCGTCGCTAGCAGAGGCCCTCGGGACGCGCAAGCAACGCACGCGCACCGGCCCGGCGGCGTGCGCTATGGGGCGGGCGGTGGAGTCCCGCCGACCGTCACGGTCGCCGCGGCGCCGCCCCCCGAGCTCGACGCGGCATAGGTCACGGTCGCGGTCGGTGAGACGGCGGTAACGCCGATCGGTCCGGGCAGGGTGCCCACCTGCGCGATGGCGATCGCCTTCGCGCCGGGCGCCACCCAGCCGAGCATGCTCGTACCGCCGGGCGCGATCGTCGCCGGCGCGGCGACGAAGGCGAAGAACGGTGGCGCGCCGTCGATGTTGCCCGCCGCCTTGCCGGCGAGCTGATTGAACGCCGCGGCGTCGGCCGCCGTAGGCCCGCAGTAACGGGTGTAGACGCCGGTTCCGGCGCTGGTCGCGAAGGCATTGCCGGTGTACTGGATGGTGCTGAAACCCGGCTGGTTGCAACCGTACTCGACGATCTCGAAGTCTTTCACGTCGGGGTTGGCGGCGTCGCCCACGAACGACGTGTTCTGCACGCTGCCGGCGGTTGGCCCCGCGCCGCGGGCAAGCTGGTCCGTCACCATGATCGCAGCGCCAGCGACAGGCTGGGCGGCCGAAACCGTATTGCCCACGAAGGCTGAGCCATCGACGCGAAGGCTCCCGCCCAGGTCGACGTAGACTCCGGCGCCGTTTCCGGCCGCGGCGTTCCCGGCGATCGTCGTCCGGGTGAGCGCCAGAGCCGACGCGACCGCCTCGATGGCTCCGCCGCTTGCCCCCGAAGCGGTGGCGCCATTCATGAGGAGCTGCGTGTCCTCTATCGCGACGTCGGCGAGATGCGCGAGCAGCCCTCCCCCCATCACCTCCGCCGCGTTGTCAACGACCAGGCTGTCGGTCATCGTGAGCGCGCCCCGGTTGTCGGAGAGCCCCGCGAAGTCGCCTTGAATGAAGAGGCCGCCGCCGTACCGGCCGCGGTTGCCGTCGACGAGCGTGCGGGTGAGGGTCACCGACGCCGGTCCGTGCACGGGGCGGCTCACGTTGACCGAAGTCGCCGAGAGGCCGCCACCGTATCCGCCGTTTGCAGCGTCGACCGCGACCGAGGTATTGTCTTCGATCACCGAGTCGGTGATCGTGTATGCGGCCTGGTAGTCGCTGAGACCGCCCCCCAGGTTCGCGGTGTTGCCGCGCACCGTGACGCGCGTGAGACTCGCGCTCACGTTTTCCTCGATGTGCAGGCCGCCGCCCTCGGCGATATCGCGCGGGTTGGCCTGCAGCACCGCGTTGTTCTCGAGCGTGCAGTCGGTCATGGTCAGCGTGGCGTTTCGCACGTAGGCCACCACGGCCATGCCGCCACCGGCGAAGCGCCCCCGGTTTTGGGCGACGCGCGTCGCGGAGAGCGTCGCGACGGAGTTGTGCACGTAGATGCCGCCGCCCCAGCCGTTGTTCGCGTCGCGGGTCCCTGCTTCGTTGCCGACCACCTGGCAGCCGGTGAGCGTCAGCGTGCTCGGATGCCCGTCGCGGCTTGAGGCCTCGTCGATCAGGATTCCACCGCCCAGGCTCGCCGCCGAGTTCCCTTGGACAACGCAACGCTCGAGGGTTGCGGTGCTGCCGAAGAGCACGGCACCGCCGCCCCGGAAGGCCTGGTTGCCGGCAATGACGCAGTCGCGGAACGTCACCTGGGCATAGCGCATACGAATGCCGCCGCCCCAGCGTCGGAGCGACGGCTCGCGGCCCCCGGTGATCGTGATCCCCTCGATGACCACGTTCCGGGAGTTGTAGAGCTGGATGACTGACGGTGGGCGGCCGTCGCCATCGATCACGACCTGCGCAGGATCTTCCGGAACGCCGCGTAGCGTGAGCGCCCGCTTCCCGCGCTGGATTCGTAGGTGCTCGTGATAGTGACCCGGTTGGATCTGGATCACCGTACCCGCTGGGGCGCTGCGCACGGCCGCGCGGATGGTCGGATATGTCCCGGGTACCGTGACGGTCGCCGCCCGGGCACCGGAGGCGGCCAGTACGGCACAGCAGAGGGCAAGCGTGCGCATGGCACAGACCAAGGGTGCAACGCCGATGCCAGAACGACCACGGCGGATCACACCGCCCCGTTTGGGAACCCGAGGACTTGAAGCAGTGCAAATTTTCGACCACCGTCAACCCTGTCACGCTGCGGCTGGCTCCGGGTTGAGCAGGGTCGCACGAATACGCCGGCCCGGCTGCGCTTGCTTGACTTACCGTTGGAACGGCATACCCCATCAGCGATGACATCGCGGAGCCGAACGACCGACACGGCGCCAGGCCGAATCCCGCGCGTCGCCGTCGTGACGGTCACCTTCAACGCGGCGCCCTTCATCGAGCCCTTCCTGATCGCGGTCAAGGATCTTCACTACCCCCAACTCGAAGTCGTCATCGTCGACAACGCCAGCCACGACGAGACGACCGGCCTCATCGCAAGGCTCCTTCCCCGGGCCGTGCTGATCCGGTCACCGCGGAACCTCGGTTTCGCTGCGGCGTGCAACCTCGGAGCCGAATGCGCCGGGGGTGACGTGCTGCTGTTTCTCAACCCCGATACACGGCCGCCGCCCGACGCCGTCGAGGCGCTCTGCGCCACGATTTGGCACAGCCCCGAGATCGGGGCCGCTGGTAGCAAGCTCGTCTTCCCCGACGGCCGCATCCAGCGTATCGGCGGGGCGCTCGGCCCCAACGGCATCGCAAGCCACCCCGGTTGGGGCGAACCCGATCGAGGTCAATACGACCGACCGGCTGACGTCGACTACGTGCCTGGCGCGGCCCTCGCGATCCGCCGCAGCTTGTTTCTGGCCCTTGGCGGATTCCATACGGGCTACTTCCCGGGCTTCTACGAGGACACGGAGCTCTGCCTGCGCCTGCGCGAGCGCGGCCTCCGCGTGTGCTACGTGCCTACACCTCGGATAGCGCATCTCGAAAGCCCGTCGATGGGACGCCGTACGGCCTACTGGCTCCATCGCAACCGCATGCTCTTCCTCGCGCGCAATCCGAGCGCGCGAGCCGGCATCGGCCGGGAGATCCGTTGGTTGTCCGCGACGCACGTGATGCCGATCGTGCGGGCGCTCGTAGGCGGCCACCCGCGATCGTTCGCGCGCGAAGCGCGCCTGCTCGCAGGCGTGATCGCGGGCATGGCTGCTGGTGGTCTCGCCGTGCTGCGAGCGCGCCGTGGCGGCCGCATCCTCTCGAGGCCGCCGCACCTTCCCGCCGGGGTCGCTTCTGGTTGACCCTTCCGGACCCGATGCGACGGCGCCTTCGCCTACTCTGGGTGTGCCCGAACCTTCCGCGCCGCGGTGTGGCGGCAGCGCGAGAACGCTGGTGGAACCTCCTCGTGCGGTTGGCTCCCCGCCACGACATCACCCTTCTCTACTTCGTCGATCCGGAGGACGTGGGCGCCGAGCATGAGCTGCCACCCGGACTCGCGGCGGCTCACGGCGTTCCGAGGCTTCCGTGGGTTCCCGAGGACCCGCTGGCGCTCCTTCCCCACACCGTCAGGGGCGGCTTCTGTCATCCGACGCTGCGTGCGGCCGTCGAGGCTCGTCTGGCGAGCGAGCGTTGGGATCTCGTCCAGTTCGAATACACCGAAATGGGCCACCTCATGCCGCCACCGTGGGTGCCCACCGTGCTGACGGTCCACCAAATCGGCTATGCTCGGCTCGCCCCAGCTTGGCGAGCCGGTGGAGGAGGGCTGCGCGAAGGCGCCGTGACGCTGTTCCGCTACGTGCGCGACCTAGACTTCGAGCTACGCGCCCTCGACCGCGCGCACCACGTGGTCACGATGTCGCGCGAGGACGCCGGCCGCCTGCGGCGCTTCCGCCCCGACCTGCCGGTGACGGTGAGCCCGGTCGGCGTCGACTGCAGCGATTTTCGTCCCGTGGATCCGCCGCCGAAGCCGGAGGTCGATCTCGTTTTCGTCGGGAATTTCGCGCATCCTCCGAACGCCGACGCGGTGACGTTCCTCGTTCGCGACGTTTTGCCGCGGCTCGATCGGCCCGTGGGTGTGCGCGTCGTCGGACACGGCATTCCGAGCGAGCTGCGGGCGCTCGCCAATCACCGTCCGGGCGCGATCGAGCTTGCGGCGAGCGTCCCGGACGTCAGACCGCATCTCGCCGCAGCGGCCGCGGTGGTCGCCCCGGTCCGCTTCGGCACCGGAATGCGCGGCAAGGTCCTCGAGGGGCTCGCCATGGGCCGGCCGGTCATCACGACCTCGGTCGGCGCGGAGGGACTCGACGCACAGTCGGGCCGCGAGCTGCTCGTCGCGGATGACGCAGCCGCCTTCGCCGCCGCCATCGCCAAGGTGCTCGGCGATCCTGCGTATGCCGCGGGACTCGGCCGTGTGGGACGCGCCTTCGTCGAGGAGCGCTTCGACTGGAACCGGATCGCACTTGCGCACGAGGAGATGTACGAGGCATTGCTGAGCCGTCCACTTCCTCCGAGGCCCGCCCGCGGCGATGGCATGCTACCGGCAGCCTGTCGCATCGCAGCGCTGGGGCGTGCCCCCGCGCTCGCCGCGAGCGCCACGTTGCTCGGCCTGCGCGCACTCCGCCGTCATCTCGCCACCCGCAGGGCGGGGCCGATGGACACGTGGCGCCCGCCATGACCCCCGCCACCGTCGTCATCTGCACCCACAACCGCGCCGATCTGCTCGGCCGTGCCGTCGCCGCCGCGCACGCCGAGGCGGAGGCCTGCGGCGCGGAGGTGCTGGTCGTCGACAACGCGTCGACCGACGCGACCGCGCGCGTGGTGACCGACCTGATGCGCACCTACCCCAGGCTCCGCCTCGCGCACGAGCCGGCGCTGGGCCTCTCCGCCGCCCGCAACCGCGGGCTCGCCGAGGCGCGCGGCCCGGTCGCCGTCTACCTCGACGACGACGCCGTGCCGCGCCCGGGCTGGCTCGCCGCGCTGCTCGCCCCGTACGCGGAGCCCGCGGTCGCGTGCACCGGCGGGCGCATCCTCCTTCGCTTCTCGACGCCACCGCCTCCGTGGCTCGACGCGGAGCTGGCCTCGGCGCTGAGCGCCTACGACCTCGGCGACGCGCCGCGGCGGCTGCGCTGGCGGCCCGGCGACACGTTCCCGTTCGGCGCCAACATCTCGTTCCGCGTCGAGGCGGCGCGCGCGCTCGGCGGCTTCTCGACCACCGTCGGGCCGCGCGGCGCGCGCCTGCTCGTCCACGACGAGACCGACCTCTGCTATCGCCTCGATCGCACCGGCGCCGAGATCCGCTACTGCCCCGGCGCCGTCGTCGACCACTGCATCCTCACCGAGCGGCTGACCCCCGCGTGGATGCTCGCCCGCCACCGCGAGCGCGGCGAGTCCGCGGCCGTCTTCGAGCTCCGCAACCGCGGGCCGCACCGTGCGCTCGGCCGCGTGCGATGGTACTACGGAGCGCATCTGATGGCGCTGCCCTACACGCCCAGCCCGCCCGTCGACGCCGGCCGGCTCGTGCGCGAGTGCCGGCGCCAGGAGGCGCTCGGCTACGTCGCCGGGCTCGCGTGCGGGCTCGTGCGCCTGCGGGCGCTCCGCCGCGACATGGCCCTCAGCGGAGCGCCGGCGTGAGCGCCCCGCAGGTCTCGGTCATCATTCCGGTCTACGACGCGGGCGCGTACCTGCCGCGGGCGCTCGCGAGCCTCGACGCCCAGACCTACCGCGACTTCGAGGTCGTGATCGTCGACGACGGCTCGACCGACGCGCGGACGCTCGCGGTGCTCGACGAGGCCAAGGCCCGGCCGAACGTCGCCGTCCACCGCACGCCGAACCAGGGCCCCGCGCGCGCCCGCAACACGGCGATCGAGCGCTCCCGCGGCGCCTACGTCCTCCCGCTCGACGCCGACGACTACCTGGCGCCCGCGTTCCTCGCGCGCACCGTGCCCGTGCTCGACGCGGAGCCCGACGTCGGCATCGTCTACACCTGGGTCGGCCTTTTCGGCGACCACTACGGCGTGTGGCGCACCGGCGGCTTCTCGCTCGAGGAGCTGCTCTCGCGCTGCACGATCCACGTCTGCTCGCTCTACCGGCGCGAGGTCTGGGCCGACGTGGGCGGCTACGACCCCCGCTTCGTCGAGAGCTGCGAGGACTGGGACTTCTGGCTCGGCGCGGCGGCCCGCGGCTGGCGGGCCCGCGGCATCCCCGAGGTGCTCACCTACTACCGCCGGGCCGCGTCGAGCCGCGAGCGCCGCGCCCGCGAGCCCGGGGTGAGCGCCAACCTGATGCGGAGTCTCGTCCAGAAGCACCGGGGCCTCTACGAGGCCCACCTCGAGACCGCGCTCGGCGGCATGTACGAGCGGCTCTCGAGCGCGGGGCTGCTTCTCGAGCGCATTTACAACCACCCGGCCATGCGCCTCGCGGTCCGGCTGCGCAGCCTCGTGCGCCGCGCCCCGGCATGAGCGCCGAGGTCTCCATCGTCGTGCGCTGCCGCGACGAGGCGCGGCACCTCAGCCCCGTGCTCGACGCCGTCGCCGCCCAGGAGGGCGCGCCGCCGTTCGAGGTGCTCGCGCTCGACTCGGGCTCGCGCGACGGCACGCTCGACCTTCTCGCCCGCCACGGGGTGCGCGTCGAGCACCTCGCGCCCGCCGACTTCAGCTACGGCCGCGCGCTCAACGCGGGCGCCGCGCGCGCGCGCGGCGAGATCGTGGTCTATCTCTCCGCCCACTGCCGGCCGCAGGGCCTCCGCTGGCTCGCCGCGCTGCTGGCGCCGTTCGCCGAGCCCCAAGTGGTGGCGACCTTCGGGCGCCAGGTGCCCGTGCCCGGCATGAATCCGATCGAGGGCCTCACGACCGCGCGCCTGTTCCCGCCGGCGCCCCCGGCGGGCGTGCTCTTCTCGAACGCCAACGGCGCAGCGCGCCGCGCCGCCGTGCTCGCGCGCCCCTTCGACGGGGAGATTCCCGCCGCCGAGGATCATCTGTGGGCGTGCGGCGTCCGGCCGCCCGAGCGGATCGTCTACGTCCCCGACGCGGTCGTGGGCCACAGCCATCCGATGCTCGGCCGCGACTGGCAGATGCGCTTCTACAACAACGGGCTCGCCACGGCCTACGCGCGCCGCCGCGGGATCGCGATGCCCTGGGACGCCGTGCACGCCCGCGGCGCCGCCGGCGGTGCGCGTGCGCTCGGGCGCCTCGTCGGCGCGCTCGCGCGCCGCGGCGAGCTGCGCGCGCTCGCCCACCTGCCCGCCTACGCGCGCGCGCGGGCGTGGTACGCGCGCGGGCTCGCCGACGGCGCGCACCGCTTCGGGGGGGCGGGCGCGTGAGGCGCCGGTTCCTCGTGCTCGCCGCCGCGGCCCTCGGCGCCACGCTCGCCACGGCGCTCGTCGGCGGCTGGCGCGCGGGCATGCCGCACCACTACTGGGCCGACGGGTTCTTTCGCCTGCTCGCCGACCTCGTCTGCGAGCGCTTCGACCGCTGGGCGCCGTGGGCGCTGGGCGCCGCCGCTGCCCTCGCCCTCTGGCCGCGCTGGCCGGTGCCGCGCGGGCTCGTGCGCGCGGCGCTGGTGCTGCTCGTCGTCGTGGTCGGGCTCCGCGCCGCCGTCGCGCTCGACGCCTGGCGCGCGAGCCGCGGCCCGAATCTCCTCCTCATCTCGATCGACACGTTGCGCGCCGATCGGCTGGGCGCCTACGGCTACGACCTCCCGACGAGCCCCGCTTTCGACCGGCGGCTCGCCGCCGAGGGGGTGACGTTCACCGACGTCTACAGCCAGTCGCCGAAGACCACGCCCTCGCACATGACGATGCTCACCGGGCTCTACCCCTGCGTCCACGGCGTCGAGCTGTGGTGGGGGACGGCGCCCGCGCACCGGCTGAACCCGGCTGTACACACGCTCGCCGAGGTGCTGCGCGAGGCCGGCTACGCCACCGCCGCGTTCACCGGCGGCGCGCACCTCGACCACACGCGCGGCTTCGACCAGGGCTTTCAGGTCTACGAGGACGTCGGCAACGACACGCAGCTCGGGCACGCGCTGCGCTGGCTCAAGCGCCACCACCGGCGCCGGTTCTTCCTCTTCTTCCACACCTACCGCGTGCACGACCCCTACGTGCCCCCACCGGCGCTCGTGCAGCAGTTCGGCGAGGGCTATCGCGGCCCGGTGCTCGACGCGGTGAATCGGCTGCGCGCCGACGCGAGCGCATACGAAGAGCGCTCGCGCCTGTTCTGGGCGAGCGTCGACCCCCACGACCCCGCCGCCGTGCGCTTCGTCTCGCGCCTCTACGACGCCGGCGTCCGCGACATGGACGACGTGATCGTGAACGGCCTTCTCGACGCTCTCGAGCGCTTCGGGCTCGCGCGCGACACGCTGGTCGTGTTCACCTCCGACCACGGCGAGGCGTTCGGCGAGCACGGTCATTTCCTGCACGACGACGTCTACCGCGGCACCGTGCACGTCCCGCTCGTGCTGCGCTTCCCGGGCCGGCTGCCGGCGGGCCGGCGGGTCGCGGCGCGCGCCCGGATCGTCGACGTCACGCCGACCATCCTCGACCTGCTCGATCTCCCGCCCGAGCCTGACGTCCAGGGGCGCAGCCTCGTGCGGCTCATCGACGGCGGGGGCGTGGGCCTCGACGCGGTGAGCGAGCACCGCGTGCCCGGCTCGGACGCCGGCGAGGTGTGCCTGCGCCGCGGCGCGCTCGGCTACGTCGTCGACGGCACCGGCGAGGCGCTCTTCGACCTCGCGGCCGATCCCGGAGAGACCACGAACCTCGCCACGTCGCGGCCGGAGGCGATGGCCGCGCTGCGCACCGAGGTGGCAGCCTGGCGCGCCGAGTGCGCGCGGCTCGGCGCGATCCTGGGCCCGCGCGACGCGGGCGTCGCGCCGAGCGCGGAGCGCGTGCGCCAGCTCCGCGCGCTCGGGTACGTGCAGTGAAGCGACTCGCCGCGGCGCTGCTCGGCGTGGGCCTCGCGGGCGTGGTCGCCTGGCGGGCATGGGAGCGGCGGGCGGAGGCCCTCCCCGCCCGCATCCACATCGAGGACGTCATGGCCGAGCTGCCGCCGCCCCCCGCGGGCACGGCGCATCTCGGCACGCTCACGCCCGAGCCCGCGTTCCTCGACCTCGCCGGCGGTGAGCGCCCGGCGCTGATCACCGCGGTGCCGCGCCGGCTCACGTACCGGCTGCACGTGCCGGCGGGCGCCGTGCTCCGTTTCGCGGCCGGCGTGCAGCGCGACGCCCCGCCGACGCACGGCGCCGGCGGCGTGCGCTTCGCCGTCGCCGTCGACGGCGTGGAGCGCTACGCGCGCGCCGTCGATCCCGGTCGCAAGCACGATCGCCGCTGGTTCGAGGAGCGCGTCGACCTGGGCGCCGGCACTGCGAGCGACGTCGAGATTGCGCTCACGACCGCCCCCGCCCGTGCCGGGGCCCCCCCGGGCGGCACGCCCGGCTGGAGCAACCTCCGGGTCGTCACCGACGCGTGGCGCGAGCGGCAGCGCGCGGGGCCGGCCTCGCCGAGCGTCCTCGTCGTGCTGGTCGATGCGCTGCGCGCCGACCGCCTCGGCTGCTACGGGGCCGAGCCGAGCCCGAGCCCGACGCTCGACCGCCTCGCCGCGGGCGGCCTCGTGTTCGACGCGGCCGTGTCGCAGGCGCCGTGGACCGCGCCCGCCGTCGCCACCTACTTCACGGGGTTGAACCCGCGCAGCCACGGCGTCCTCGGCGCCGAGAGCGACGAGGTGCCCGGGAGCGCGGACCACGGCCAGGCGATCTTCCTCGCCGACGCGCACCGCACGCTCGCCGAGGAGGCCGCCCGCGCGGGCATCACCACGCTCGGCGTGTCGAGCAATCCGCTCGTCTCGCGCGGCACGAACTTCGCCCAGGGCTTCGAGGTGTTCCGCGAGTTCGGCTGGGATCCGGCCCGCCGGAACTGGGCGGACGCCGCCGAGGTCACGGCGGCCGCGCTCGACGCGCTCCGCGCCGCGCGCGGGCGGCGCTTCCTCGCCTACGTCCACTTCATGGAGCCGCACGATCCCTACACCCCCGACGCCGATCTCCGCCCGCCCGCTCCCGCGGGCGTGGACCCCCTCGTGGCCGCCGGGCAGGCGCACGCGCTCGCCGCCGCGCAGCGCCGGGGGGCGCCGGCCCCGGGCCCGCGGGACCTCGCCTACCTGCGCGCGCTCTACGACGCCGAGATCCGCACCTGGGACCGCCAGCTCGGCGCGCTCCTGGACGGCCTCGGGCGCCTCGGGCTGCGCGACTCGACGGTGGTGGTGGTGCTCGCCGACCACGGCGAGGAGTTCGAGGAGCACGGCTGGCTCACGCATCGGGTGCAGCTCTACGACGAGCTGATTCGCGTGCCGTTGGTCATCGCGGGACCCGGCATCCCGCGCGGGCGCGTAGAGGCACAGGTGCAGGGCATCGACGTGTTCCCGACGCTCGCCGCGCTGCTCGGCGTGGCGGTGCCGCCGGGGCTCCCCGGCCGCGACGCGCTCGCCACCCCGCGGGCGGAGCGGCCCGCGGTCGCGGAGACCGAGTTCGGGCTCGGCGCCGGTGGCGGGACGACCGAGCTGCTGGCGCTGCGCCGGCCGCCGTGGAAGCTCATCTGGGCGCCGGCCAGCGGACGCCACGAGCTCTACGACCTCGCCCACGACCCGGGCGAGCACCACGACCGCTTCGCCGACGCGCCCGAGGGCGCCGCGCTCGCCGCCGAGCTGGCCGGCTGGCGCGCGACGGCACCATCCCCGCCGCGCGCGCAAGGCCGCGACCCCGCCCTCGAGCAGAAGCTGCGTGCGCTCGGGTACGTGGACTAACCCCCGGCCGATCGGGCTCGCCCGCGAACCCGACGCTACCCGCGCTGGCCCTGCGTGGCGACCATCCGCCGCGCCTGCGCGGCGACGGCCGAGGGGACGTTGCGCGACTTGGCGAGCTGCTGGACGTCGCGCTGGTTGAGCGTCGGGAGCTGGCGCATCGCGATCGCGAGCGGGGTCTTGGGATTGGTGGCGAGCCCGAGGCGCACGCCGTAGAACCGCACCCAGTCCCGCCGCTCGGAAATGAGCCGTAGCAGCTCGTCGTCGGCGTTCTTGTTGCGCGTGAGGGCCACGACCTCGGCATCGCTCATGCGGGGGTTCTGGAGCACGAGGCGGCGGATCACGCGGTTGGCGTCGTGGACGAGGATCATGCGCGCGTCGCGGTTGCCCCGCAGCGCGAGCTTGATCTTCTCCGGGACGCTCATGCCGACGATCTCGGCGTAGAGGCTGCGCGCCTTCGGCTCCTCGCTCGCGGGTGCCGCGGCGTCCTCGCGGAGCAGGGTCTCGGGCACGGCGATGCCGTCGGTCCCCGCCTCGACCGCGGCGACCACCGCCTCCACCTCGGGGGCGTCAGGCATGCTTCTCCGCCCGCGCCGCCTGCGCCTCGCGGATGATGCGCTCGGCGATGTGCGGCGGCACCTCCTCGTACCGCCACAGCTCCAGCTCGAAGTCGCCGCGGCCCTGGGTCATCGAGCGGAGATCGGGCGCGTAGCGCAGGACCTCGGCCATGGGTACGTGGGCGCGGATCACCTGCTGGCCGTTGCCCTTCGCCTCGGCGCCGAGCACCTTGCCGCGGCGGCTGTTCAGGTCGCCGATGATGTCCCCCATGTGCTCCTCGGGCACGGTCACGGTGATCGTCATGATCGGCTCGAGCAGCACCGGCCGGCACTGCTCGAAGGCCTTCTGGAACCCGACGCGCGCCGCGATCTTGAACGCCATCTCGGAGGAGTCGACGTCGTGGTAGCCGCCGTCGTACAGCTTCACCTTGACGTCGACGACGGGATAGCCGGCGAGCAGCCCGTGGGGCAGCAGCTCGCGCACGCCCTTGTCGACCGCCGGGATGAACTGGCGCGGGATCACGCCGCCGACGATGGCATCGTCGAACTCGTAGCCCCCGCCACGGGGCAGCGGGGACAGCTCGATCCACGTGTCGGCGTACTGGCCGTGGCCGCCCGTCTGCTTCTTGTGCTTGCCCTGCGCCTTCGCGGTCCCTTTGATCGTCTCCTTGTAGGGCACCTTCGGCGCCTTCAGCTCCGTCTCCGCGCCGAACTTCCGCTTGAGCCGCTCGACGGCCACCTCGACGTGGAGCTGGCCCGTGCCCGAGATCACGAACTCCTTGGTCTGCTCGTCGCGATGCACGCGCAGCGCCGTGTCCTCCTCCATGAGCCGGTGCAGCCCCTGCATGACCTTCTCGTCGTCGGCCTTGCTCTTCGCGGCGAGCGCGAAGGAGATGGCTGCGGGCGCGTCGGGCAGCGGCGGGTAGGCGACCGGATGCTTCTCGTCGCAGAGCGTGTCGCCCGAGTGCGTGTCCTTGAGCTTCGCCATCGCGACGATGTCGCCGGCCACGGCGGCGGGGATCTGGCTCTGCTTCTTGCCCTCGAGCTTGAGGAGGTGGCCGAGGCGCTCGCGGCCGTCGCGGATGGCGTTGAGCACGTTCATGTCGGAGGTGGCCCGCCCGCTCACGATCCGCATCACGGAGAGGCGGCCGGCGAACGGATCCACGATCGTCTTGAACACGAACGCCGAGAACGGCGCTGCGGGATCCGCGGCGCGCTCGACCGGGTCGCCCGTCTTGGGATCGTCGCCCGTCCACGGCGGCAGCTCCGCCGGCGACGGGAGCAGGTCGACGATCGCGTCGAGCAGCGGATGGACGCCGATGCCGCGCGCGGCCGCCCCGCAGAGGATCGGCAGGAATTTGCCCGCGCGCGTTCCCTCGCGCAGCGCCGCGCGCAACTCGTCGGCGGACAGCTCGACGCCCTCGAGGTACTTCTCGAGGAGCGCGTCGCTCGCCTCGGCGATGGTCTCCACGAGCTGCTCGCGCGCCGTGGCGACGGTGGCGGCGAGGTCGGCGGGCACCGGGCCCTCCTGGAAGGTGCCCGAGTCGCCGTGGTAGAGCAGCGCACGCCCCGCGAGCAGGTCGACCACCCCGCGGAAGGCCGCCTCCTCGCCGATCGGCACCTGGAGCACGGCGGGCCTGGCGCCCACCGTTTTCAAATCCTCGAGCGCGTGCGCGAGCCGGGCGCGCTCGCGGTCCATGCGCGTGACGAACCCGATGCGGGGAAGCCCGCGTTCGGCGCACCAGCTCCAGACCTTCTCGGTCTCGACCTTGGCCTCGCCGCCGGTGGGGCCGAGCACGAGCACGGCGCCGGTCGCGGCCACGAGGCAGTTGCGCGTGTCGTGCAGGAAGGGCGAGTAGCCCGGCGTGTCGATCAGGTTCACCTCGTGCTTCTTCCAGCCGACGTGGTGGAGCGCGGCGGTGATCGACGTCTTGCGCCGCTGCTCCTCGGGCTCCGTGTCGAAGGCCGAGGTGCCGTCGTCGACGCGGCCGATGCGCGTCGAGGCCCCGGCGGCGACCAGCAGCGCGTCGGCGAGCGTCGTCTTGCCGGCGCCGCCCTGGCCGACGACGGCGACGTTACGGAGCTTGGCGACCTCGTCAGCTGGCATCCCGTCCTCCGTTGCGCGTCCAGATCAGCCGCAGCCCGTCGAGCGTGAGGAACTCGTCGACCGCCTCGATCGTCTCCGAGTGCGGAGCGATCAGCGCGGCGAGCCCTCCGGTGGCGAGCACGCGCGCCGAGGAATCGTGCTCGGCGCGGATGCGCGCCACGAGCCCGTCGACGAGCGCCGTGTAGCCGTGGGTGACGCCCGACTGGATGGCGTGCACGGTGGTCTTCCCCACCACGCGTGGCGGCCAGGCGAGCTCGACGCGCGGCAGCTTGGCGGTGCGCCCGATGAGCGCGTCGAGCGAGACGCCGATGCCCGGCGCGATCACGCCGCCGGTGTACTCGCCCCGCGCCGTCACCACGTCGAAGGTCGTCGCGGTGCCGAAGTCGACCACGATCGCCGCGCCGTGCAGCCGCTCCCAGGCCGCCACCGCGTTGCAGATGCGGTCCGCGCCGACCTCCCGCGGATTGTCGTAGAGGATCGACACGCCGGTGCGCACGCCGGGGCCGACCACGAGCGGCGGCTGCCCGAAGAAGCGACGGCACACCTCCTCGACGCGGTCGTTCATCGGCGGCACGACGCTCGAGAGCGCGACGCCCGTGATCTGCGGCCGCGGATCGCCCCATTCCGTGAACAGCCCGCGCAGGAGCACGCCGTACTCGTCGACCGTGCGCGCCGGATCGGTGCTGATCCGCCAGTGCACCGCCCGCCGCTCCCCTTGGTAGAGGCCGATCAGCGTGTGCGTGTTGTTGACGTTGAACGCGAGCAGCATCCGCCCGCGCGACCATACAGTGCCTCGCGCGCGCCTGGCAACCGCTCGGGGTCAGGCGATCTTCAGCGCAGCGTCACCTCGCCGGCCACGACGCGCCGCTCGCCCGCCGCGGTCCCAAGGCGCAGCGCCCCGTCGTCGTCGACGCCGAGCACACGACCGGAGGTCTCCCCCTCCGGGCCACTCACGCGGACAGTCTTCCCCGTGAGCGCCGAGCGCGATTCCCACTCCGCGCGTACGGCGGCGAAGCCGCCGGCGACGAAGCGCGTGTAGCGGTCCTCGAGCGCGGCCAGCAGCCGGGCGGTGAACGCGGCGCGGTCGACGGGCCGGCCCGCCTCGATCGCCAGCGACGTCGCCCGCCCCGCGAGCTCCGCGGGAAGCGTCGCGACGTTCAGGTTCACGCCGATGCCGGCGATCACGAAGCGCACGCGCTCGAGCTCGGCTTCGAGCTCGGTGAGGACGCCGGCGACCTTCCGCTCGCGCACGAGCACGTCGTTCGGCCACTTGATCGCCGCAGGCAGCCCCGTCGTCTGGTCGACCGTGGCGGCCACCGCGACCCCGGCGACGAGCGCGATCTGCGGGACGGCGGCGGGCGCGAGCGGCGGTCTCAGCACGAGCGAGCAATAGAGGTTCGCGCCGGGCGGCGAGTGCCACGTTCGCCCGAGCCGCCCGCGGCCCGCGCTCTGCGCCTCGGCGATCACGCACGTGCCTTCCTCCGCCCCGGCCCGCGCCAGCTCGCGGGCGAGCCGTTGCGTGGAGTCGATCTCCGCACGCCACTCGATCCGCCGCCACGTTCCGGAAAGGTGCGGCGCCAGCTCGGCGGGGCCGATCCGGTCGGGCACGGCGGCGAGCACGTAGCCGCGCGCGTGGTGGGCGGCGATTCCGTAGCCGCGCGCGCGCAGCCCCGCCACGTGCTTCCACACCGCCGCGCGCGAGCAGCCGAGGCGGCGCGCCAGCTCCTCGCCGGAGAGCGGCGTCGCGCTCGCGCGCAGCCAGGCGAGGATGCGCTCGGCGGGGGTCACGCCGCGCCGGGGCAGACTCGCCGCATGGACCTAGCCGCGATATCGCCGGGCATTCACGGCGGCCCGAGCTTGAGGCTGAGATCGGCCGCCGGCGCCGAGTGCGTGAGCGCCCCCATCGCGACGAAGCGCACGCCCGTGGCGGCGACGGCGGGGAGATCGTCGGGCCGGATGCCCCCCGAGGCCTCGAGCGGCACGCGCCCGGCCACCAGCCGCACGGCGGCCGACAGGTCGGCGACCGACATGTTGTCGAGCAGGATCAGGTCGGGCCCCGCTGCGACGGCCGCCCCGACCTCGGCGAGCGTGCGGCACTCGACCTCGAGCGGCAGCCCCGGCCAGGCCGCCCGCGCCGCCCGCACGGCGGTCGCCGGGTCGCCGCCGCCGAGGACGAGGTGGTTGTCCTTGATGAGGATCGCGTCGTCGAGGGCCATGCGGTGGTTCGTCCCCCCGCCGGTGCGCACGGCGTACTTCTCGAGGACGCGCAGCCCGGGGAGCGTCTTGCGCGTGTCGCGCACGACGAGCCCGCTCCCCGCCACGCGCTCGACGCACGCGCGCGTGAGCGTCGCGATCCCCGAGAGGTGCTGCACGAGATTGAGCGCGAGCCGCTCGCCCGCGAGCAGCGCGCGCGCGCTCCCCTCGAGCACGGCGACCACGTCGCCCGCGGCCGCCTGATGGCCATCGGCGGCGCGCAGCGCCACCGCGACCTCGCCGAGCCGCCCGAACACGCGGCCGAGCAGCGGCAGCCCGCACACCACGAGCCGCTGCTTGGCGAGGAGCCGGCCGCGCGCGCGGGCGCCCTCGGGAACGAGCGCCGCCGACGTCCGATCGCCCGAGCCGAGATCCTCGGCGAGGGCCAGGTCGAGGAGCGCGGCGACCCGCGGGTCGGCGAAGGGATCGGCGGCCGTTGCTCGCCCCTCCCTCAAGCCTCGGCCAGCTCGAGCGCGACCAGGTCGACCACGCCGTCGGCGAGGTCCGCCCGGGTCCGCACCTCGTGCTCGGCCACGCGCGCCGCGGCCATCACGTCGGCGCGCACCGGGTCGAGGCGGGCGACGGTCGGCGCCGCGGCGGCCACCACGAGCCGGCGCACCGCGCGGCCCACCGACGCCTGCGCTTCCGACTTCCCCTTGTTGATCGCGACCCAGCAGCCGACCGCGGCGTCGAAGCTCCGCGGGTCGGCCGGCGCCGGCACGCCGGCGAAGTCGGCCGCGCCCGGCCACGGCGCGCGGTGGATGCTCGGCTGTCCGGCCTCGGCCGCGAACGCCCAGGACCAGACCTCCTCGGTGATGTACGGCAGCGCCGGGGCGAACAGCCGCAGCAGCACCGAGAGCCCGAGGCGCAGCGCGCCCACGGCGGAGCCCGCGGCCGCCGCGTCGGGCTCGCGCGCGCGCACCTTCACCAGCTCGAGGAACGTGTCGGTGAAGTCGCCCCAGAAGAAGCCCTCGGTCTGCTGGAGCGCGTGCGCGTAGTCGAAGTCCTCGAAGGCCGCGCTGACGCGCTCGACGAGAGCGCGCAGCCGCGCCAGGAAGGCGCGGTCCAGCTCGGCCGTGATCGGCCCCGGGGCGCGCTCCTGCGCGAGCACGAACTTCCCGGCGTTGAAGAGCTTGGTCACCAGCCGCTTGCCGACCTTCATCACCTTCTCGTCGAAGGCCGTGTCGGTCCCCAGGCGCGCGCTCGCCGCCCAGTAGCGCACGCCGTCGGCCCCGTGCGCGTCGAGGAGGTGGGCCGGCGTCACCACGTTGCCCTTGCTCTTCGACATCTTCTTGCGGTCGGGGTCGAGGATCCAGCCGGAGACGACCACGTGCCGCCAGGGGATCGTGTCCTCGTGCAGCAGCGCCTTGGCGATCGTGTAGAAGGCCCAGGTGCGGATGATCTCGTGGCTCTGCGGGCGGATGTCGGCGGGGAAGAGCTTGCGGTGACGGTCGAGGTCGAGGAGCCAGCGCGAGCTGATCTGCGGCGTGAGCGAGCTGGTGAACCAGGTGTCGAAGACGTCGGCCTCGCCGGTGAAGCCGTGGGCGCGGTCGCGCTGCTCGGGCGTGAAGCCCGGCGGCACGTCGACCGTCGGGTCGACGGGGAGCGCGTCGGCGGCGGCCACGATCGGCCGCTCGTGGTCGGGACGGCCCTCGTCGTCGAGCCGGTACCAGACCGGGATCGGCACGCCGAAATACCGCTGGCGGCTCACGCACCAGTCGGCGTTCAGGTTCTGCGTCCAGTCGCGGAAGCGCAGCCGCATGAAGTCGGGATGCCACCGGACCAGGTCGCCCTTGGCGAGGAGCTGCGCCTTCTTGTCGAGCAGCCGCACGAACCACTGCCGGCTCGTGACGAACTCGAGCGGCCGCTCGCCCTTCTCGTAGAACTTCACGCTGTGCTCGATCGGGCGGGGCTCGCCGCGCAGCGCGCCGGCGGCGCGGAGCTCGTCCACGATCCGGCGACGTGCCTGCTCGACTTTCTGCCCGCGCAGGGGCTCGTAGGCTCGGTTGGCGTCGGCGGGCCGGCGGCTCTCCCAACCCGGCTCGCCGAACCCGACCTCGGCCATGCGCCCGTCGGGACGGAGCACCTGCCGCAGAGGCAGGCGCTCCGCACGCCACCACGCGACGTCGGTCGCGTCGCCGAACGTGCACACCATGAGGATGCCGGTGCCCTTCTCGGGATCGACGAGCGCGCTCGGGAAGATCGGCACCGGCACATGGAAGAGCGGCGTCACCGCTCGCTTGCCGAAGAGATGGCGATACCGCGCGTCGTCGGGGTGCGCGGTGACGCCGACGCAGGCGGGCAAGAGCTCGGGGCGCGTGGTGGCGATCACCAGCTCGCCGCCGCCCTCGACCGCGAACGCGACGTCGTGAAACGCGCCGTGCACCGTCCGGTCCTCGACCTCGGCCTGGGCCACCGCCGTCTGGAAGTCCACGTCCCACATCGTGGGCGCCTCGACGCTGTAGACGTGGCCCTTCGCGAACAGGTCGAGGAACGAGAGCTGCGCCAAGTGGCGACAGCGCGGGTCGATCGTCGAGTACTCCTCGTGCCAGTCGACGGAGAGGCCGAGGCGGCGCCACAGGCTCTTGAAGGCCTCTTCGTCCTCGCGCGTCAGCCGGAGGCAGAGCTCGATGAACTGCCGCCGCGGGACCATCGTGGGAAAGGCGCCCTTGGCCGCGCCAGGCAGCACGACATCCCCGTGATCCGGAAAACGACGATCGCACCGCACGTGATAGTGGCTCTGCACCCGCCGCTCGGTCGGCAGCCCGTTGTCGTCCCAGCCCATCGGGTAGAACACGTTACGACCTCGCATGCGGTGGTAGCGGGCCAGCACGTCGGCGTGCGTGTAGCTGAAGACGTGCCCCACGTGCAGCGAGCCCGACACCGTGGGCGGCGGCGTGTCGACGACGAAGGTCTCCTCGCGTGGGCGCGCGGGATCCCAGCGGTGGATCCCGAGCCGCTCCCACTCCGCACCCCAGCGGGCCTCGGCCGCGGCGGCGTCGAAGTGCTTCGGCAGCGTGGCGGGATCGATCATGCGGGGCCCCTCAGATACCAAAGCCGCCCCTACCCTCGCCAGGCGACCCACGCCAGCACGAGCCAGCCGGCGAGGAACGCGAGGCCGCCGAGCGGCGTCACGGCGCCGAGCCAACGAACGCCGGAGAGCGCGAGCACGTAGAGGCTTCCCGAGAACAGCACGACGCCGGCGACGAAGAGCCATCCCGCAACCGCCGCCCCGGGCCAGCGGCCGACCGCCCACGCCACCGCGAGCAGCGCGAGCGCATGGTACATCTGGTAGCGCGCGCCGGTCTCGAAGACCGCGAGCAGATCGGGAGCGAGGCGCGCGCGGAGCCCGTGGGCTGCGAACGCGCCCGCCGCCACCGCCAGCGCCGCGAGCGCGGCGCCGAGCCCGAAGAAAAGTCGGTCCATCCCGCAATCTCCGCCGTCCAGCGAGAGCCGTGTCCCCTCGTGATGTCCGCGACCGCGAGCCCGGCGGTCTCCTCGAGCTCGAGCCGGCCCGCCGCGGCGCCGACGTGCGACGAGCGGAGCGCCGTGCCGAGCTTCACGCGGCGCCTCTTCGTCAGTGCGACCGCTTCCCCGCGCTCGACCCGTTCGAGCACGCGCCGCAGGGTCCTCGTGTCGGACACAAGTGCATAACCTCGGGGCTCGGGTCAAACTCGGTGCCGGCGGGCAGCGAACGGCGTCGGCGTTCGCCTGTTCGCCGCGTCTCGGGTACGGTATACGACCGTCATGCGCATCCGTACCCTCGGCCGCTCGGGCCTGCGCGTCTCGGAGCTGTGCCTGGGCGCCATGACCTTCGGCATGGCCGACTGGGGCTGCGACGAGGCGGAGTCGCTGCGGCTCATCGACCGCTTTCTCGACGCCGGCGGGAACTTCATCGACACCGCCGACCTCTACGCCGGTACGCTGTCCGAGGAGATCTGCGGCAAGGCGCTCGCCGGGCGACGGCCGCAGCTCGTGCTCGCCACCAAGTGCACGATGCCGGCGGGCAGCGGCGCGAACGATCGCGGCGCGTCGCGCAAGCACATCCACGAGGCGATCGACGCGAGCCTGCGGCGGCTGCGCACCGACTACGTCGACCTCTACCAGATCCACGCCGAGGACCTGTGGACGCCGCTCGAGGAGACCGTGCGCGCGCTCGACGACCTCGTGCGCGCCGGCAAGGTGCGTTACGTCGGCGCGTCGAACTTCCGCGCCTACCGGCTGATGAAGGCGCTCGCGCTCGCCGACCGCCACGGCTGGACGCGCTTCGTCTCCTTACAGCCGCAGTACAACCTGCTCGTGCGCTCGATCGAGCGCGAGCACTTCGCGCTCTGCCGGGAGGAGGGGATCGGGATCATCACCTGGAGCCCGCTCGCCGCCGGCATGCTCACCGGCAAGGTGACCCGCGACCACAAGCCGCCCGAATCGCGGCTTGCGCAGCGCGACATGGAGTTCTACCGCCTCTACTACACCGAGCGCGCCTTCGGGATCGTCGACGTGCTCAAGGCCGCGGCGGCCGAGGTCGGGTGCACGCCCGCGCAGCTCGCGCTCGCCTGGCAGCTCCGCAAGCGCGAGGTGACGTCGGTGATCCTCGGCGTGCGCACGCAGGCGCAGCTCGCCGACAACCTGGGCTCCCTCGGGGTCGAGGTGCCGGCCGCGGTGATGGAGCGGCTCGACGAGGTCTCGGCACCGTCGCCGGAGTATCCCGGCGCCTTCATCGACATGATCCAGCGTTGGCTCGGCAATGTCTGACCGCGGGCGGCTCGCCGATCACCTCTTCTTTCACCAGTACTTCACGCTGCTCGCGCTCGCGGGCGGCGTGGGGGAGTGGAGCCTCCTCTGCTGGCTCATGGCCCCGCTCGGCTGGCGGCCGCCGCTCCCGGCGCACCTGCTCGGCCCGCTTGCGCTGGCCGCGGGGATCCGCGTGGCGGCGTTCGTCTTCCGGCGCGACGAAGCCGCGCCGGGCCGGCCCTCGACGCGGGTCGGACGGGCCACCGTCGCCACCGGTCTCGCCGCCGCGGCGGGCGCCCTCGCGCTCGGCGCGAGCCAGCTCGCGTGGACGGGCTTCGCGCGGCTCGTGAGCTCCGCGGAGGCCGGCGTCGTCGCCACGCCGCCCCACGGGGCGTTGCCGGCGGGGCCGCCACGCACGCTCGGGGCGGGCGCCGTCGCCCTCGCCATCGGGGCCGTCGCCTATGGGTATGCGCGCGGGTACCGCCGGTTGCGCGTGCGCCGGCACACCGTCGCGGTCGAGGGGCTGCCCCCCGCGCTCGCTGGGCTGCGGCTCCTCCACGTGAGCGATCTCCACGTGGGTCCGCTCGCCGATCGCACGCTGCTGCGCGCCGCGCTCGCCGACGCCGCCGCCCTCGCCCCCGATCTCGTGTGCGTCACGGGCGACGTCGTCGACAATCCCTACGCGGACCTGGGGACCTGGCTGCCCGAGCTGGCGGCGCTGCAAGCGCCGCTCGGCGTGTACGCCATCCTCGGCAACCACGACCTGCACGCGGGCGCCGAGCGCGTCGCCGCGGCGCTGGCGGCGGCGACCGGCTGGCGGGTGCTGCGCGACGAGATCGCCGTGGTGGAGCGCGCCGGCGCACGCCTTCATCTGATCGGTCTCGAGCACCGGCGCCGGGGCCACGCCGCGGACGCGCTGCCCGCCGCGCTCGCCCGCGTGCCGCCGGGCGAGCCGGCCGTTCTGCTCATGCATCATCCCGCGGCTTTCCCGGCGGCCGCCGCGGCCGGCGTGGCGCTCACGTTGGCCGGCCACACGCACGGGGGGCAGGTTGCCGTGCCCGGCCTTCCCTGGCTCAATTTCGCGCGTGTGGGCGTGACTCGCTTCGACGCGGGCCTGTTCAGCGCGGGCCCCGCGACCTTGCACGTGAGCCGCGGGGTGGGCACGAGCGGGCAGCGCCTGCGCCTCGGCGTGCCGAACGAGCTCGCGCTGCTGACCCTCGTCCCCGCCGCGGCCGCGGCGGCCGCCTGAACCCCGGATGCGGCTCGGCCTCCAGCTCGGCTACTGGATGTTCGGCCCGGAAGACCCGCTCGACCTCGTGCTCGAGGCCGAGCGGCTCGGCTTCGACTCGGTGTGGACCGCCGAGGCCTACGGCTCGGACGCGATCGCGCCGCTGTGCTGGATGGGGGCGCGCACGACGCGCATCAAGCTCGGCACGGCGGTGCTCCAGATCTCGGCGCGCACGCCCGCGTGCGTCGCCATGACCGCCGCCACCATCGACCACCTCTCGGGCGGGCGGCTCATCCTCGGCATCGGCGTCTCCGGGCCGCAGGTGGTGGAGGGCTGGTACGGCCAGCCGTTCCCGCGTCCGCTTGAGCGCACGCGGGAGTTCGTGACGCTGCTGCGCGCGATGCTCGCGCGCGAGGGGCCGGTCACGTTCGCGGGCCGCCACTACCAGCTCCCACACCCCGGCGGCTCGGGGCTCGGCAAGCCGCTCAAGCTCATCATGAAGCCGCTGCGCAGCCGCATCCCCATCTACCTCGGCGCCGAGGGGCCGAAGAACGTCGCGCTCGCCGCCGAGATCTGCGACGGCTGGCTGCCTCTCTTCTACTCACCCTACCGCCACGAGGTGTTCGCCGAGTCGCTGCGTGGCATGCGCCCGGGCTTCGAGATCGCGGCCACGGTCACGGTGTCGGTGGCGAAGGACCTCGCCGAGGCCCTCGTGCCGATCAAGTGGATGCTCGCCTTCTACCTCGGCGGCATGGGCGCGCGCGGGCGGAACTTCCACCTGAACCTGATGGAGCGCATGGGCTTCGGCGACGAGGGGCGGCGCGTGCAGGCGCTCTTCCTCGACGGCAAGCGCGACGAGGCCGCGGCGGCCGTGCCCGACCGGCTCGCCGACGAGATCGCGCTCTGTGGCCCGCCCGAGCGCATCCGCGATCGGCTCGCCGCGTGGAAGGCGAGCCCCGTGACGACGCTGCTGTGCGGGACGCGCGATCCGGCCGCGGTGCGGGCGATCGCGGAAGCCGTTCTCTAGTTCGGCGCCGCGGCTTCGTTGCGGAGCACGCGGCCGGGGAGCGCGCCGGTGGAAATGCCGTCGCGCATGACGACCTGGCCGTTGACGATCGTCGCGACGTAGCCGCGGGCGCGTTGGACGAGGTTCGTGGCGCCGCCGGGGAGGTCGTGGCGCACCTCGGGCAGCGTGAGGTCGAGCCGACCCAGGTCGATCACGTTCAAGTCCGCGTACCAGCCCGGCCGCACGAGCCCGCGCAGCGCGATGCCCCACGTCGACGCCGCCTCGAAGGTGAGCTTGCGCACGGCCGCGGGGAGCGGCAGCGCGCCGCGGTGGCGCACCCAGTAGGCGAGGATGAACGTCGGCACGCCGACGTCGCAGGTCTGGCTCGTGTGCGCGCCGGCGTCGCCGAGGCCCGGGACCGAGAGCGGGTGCGCGAGCATCGCCCCGGCGGCTTCCAGGTCGGGGTTGTAGAGCGCGACCAGGAAGAGCGCGCGCAGCTCGCTCGCGACCAGCCGCTCGAGAATCACCGCGCCGGGCGTGGTGCCGGCAGCCTCGGCCAGGCCGACGACGCTGCGCGCGCGATCGGTCTCGTAGGCGAGCACGCCGCGGTCCTCGAGCGGGAAGACGCGGTCGAGCGTCGCGAGCCCGGCCATGATCTCGCCGCCGGGGTCGAGGCTCGCGGCCAGACGCGCGCGTACGGCGGGATCGCCGAGCGCGGCCAGCACCTCGACCTCCGGACGGCCGACGAGGTCGCCGGCCGCCGGGAACAGCAGCAGCGGCGAGAGCAGCCCGCCGAAGCCGAGCACGAGCCCGATGCTGCGCGGCGCCACCTGCGGCACGATCCGCGCGCCGGCGCCCGCGGCCGTCGCGATCGCGTCGAGCGCGCTCCGCCAGACCTCCGGATACTGGCGCACCTGCGCGAGCCCGACGCTCACCGGACGGCCGATGCGCCGCGCGATCTCCACGAGGAGGTCGTGGTCGCGCGCGTAGCCGCCGGCCGCCTCGCCCGCCGCGCCGTAAGGGATCACCTGGAAGACGCCCGCGCCGAGGCGTCCGAGCGGCTCGGCGAGCGCGAGCAGCTCCTCGCGGTCGGCGAACGTGCCCGGGACCGCGTCGCCCGCGGGCGTGCGGTGCATGGTGGTGCGGCCGGTCGAGACGCCGAGCGCCCCCGCGGCGAGCGCGTCGGCGACCGCGTGCCGCATCGCCGCGAGCTCGTCCTGCGACGGGGTCGCTTCCGTGGCGCCGCGCTCGCCCATCGTAAAGACGCGCAGCGGCGCGTGGGCGGCGTAGGCGCCCACGTTGGGCCCGAGCCCGCCCGCGGCCAGGGCCGTGAGGTACTCGGGGAACGTCTCCCACCGCCACCGCATGCCGGCGGCGATGGCGGCGCGCGGGATGTCCTCCACGCCCTCCATCAGGAACGTGAGGTAGTCGCGGTCGCGCGCCCGGCACGGCGCGAACCCCACGCCGCAGTTGCCGACGACCACCGCGGTGACGCCGTGGGCGGTCGAGATCGTCGCCGCGGGGTCCCACGTGAGCTGCGCGTCGAGGTGCGTGTGCACGTCGACGAACCCCGGGGTGACGAGCAGCCCGCGCGCGTCGATCACCTCGCGCGCCGTCCCGTCGTGGCGGCCGAGCCCGACGATCCGATCGCCCCGCACCACGACGTCGGCGGTGAATGGCGCGCGGCCGCTGCCGTCGACGACCGTGCCCCCGCGGACGACGAGGTCGGGCGCGTCGCTCAGAGCGCCGCCTCGAAGAGCCCCGCGGCGCCCATCCCACCGCCGATGCACATCGTGACGATGCCCCAGCGCTTGCGGCGGCGCTGGAGCTCGAGCAGCAGCGTGCCGGTCATGCGCGACCCCGTCATCCCGTAGGGGTGCCCGATCGCGATCGAGCCGCCGTTCGGGTTGAGCTTCTCCATCGGGATGCCGAGCCGGTCGCGGCAGTAAACCACCTGCGAGGCGAAGGCCTCGTTCAGCTCGACGATGTCGACGTCGTCGAGCGTGAGCCCCGCGCGCTTGAGCAGCTTCGGCACGGCGAACACGGGGCCGATGCCCATCTCGTCGGCCTCGCAGCCGGCGAACACGCAGCCGCGGAAGAACCCGAGCGGCTTGATGCCGAGCGCCTTGGCGCGCTCCCAGGACATCACCAGCGTCGCTGACGCGCCGTCGGAGAACTGCGAGGAGTTGCCGGCGGTGACGCTGCCGTCGGGCCTGAAGGCGCCGGGCAGCTTGGCGAGGCCCTCAAGCGTCGTGTCGGGGCGGTTGCACTCGTCGCGGTCGATGGTGACCTGCTTCTGCGACTTGGCGCCGGTCGCCTTGTCGGTGACCTCCATGGTCACGGTCATGGGCACGATCTCGTCGCGGTGCTTGCCGCTCGCCTGGAACGCGGCGGTGCGCTGCTGGGAGGCGAGCGCGTACTCGTCCTGCGCCTGGCGGCTCACCTTGTAGCGGTCGGCGACGACCTCGGCGGTGAGGCCCATCGGCATGTAGACCTGCTTGTAGTGCTCCATGAGCCAGGGGTTGAAGAGCTGGTGCTTGCTGAAGTCGTTCTGGAGCATCGTGATCGACTCGAGCCCGCCGCCGATCACGGCGTCGGCGCCCTCGTTCTCGACCATGTGCGCCGCCACCGCGACTGCGTTGAGCCCCGAGGAGCAGAACCGGCTCACGGTGCCGCCCGGCACCGAGTGCGGCAGCCCGGCCATGATCGCCACGTTGCGGCCGACGTTGAAGCCCTGCGGGCCCTCGGGAAACCCAGTGCCCATGACCACGTCGTCGACCTCCGCGGGGTCGAGCTGGGGGACCTTGCGGAAGAGGTCCTTGACGCAGGCGACGGCCATGTCGTCGGGCCGCGTGAGGTTGAAGGACCCCCGGAACGACTTCGCCAGGCCGGTGCGCGAGCTGGCGACGATCACGGCTTCACGATGGGCACGCATGGTTCGAGACCTCCTGTTCGACCGGCCATGACTCGCAGGTGAGCCGGCGCGATGCAAGAGGCCGTCGCCACAAACGGCAGGAGGGACGGGCCTCGTGGTCCGTCCCTCCCGTGGTCCCCCGGCCGGAAGCCCTGCTCGGTCTTCCGGAGGTCGGGCGTTACGAGCAGCAGAGGTTGCCGGTCTGGCCGTTCGCGCAGGTCTGCCCGCAGCTATCCCATAGGCACTGCTTGTAGGAGGCGAGATTCGCCTGCTGCATGGTGGTCGTGACGGTGAAGCCGGCGGCGTTGGTCGTGGCGCAGGTCTTCGCCGCCGCCACGCAGTTGACCTGGCCCGAGGGGTTGAAGCCCGGGAGAGCCCCCGCGCTGGCGCAGTTGCCCGCGAAGTAGGCGCTGTTGTCGACGAAGTACGCCTCCTCGCCGGTGGCCGCGTTGCGCGCGTCGGCCGCCATGCGGGCGTTGTAGCCGCGCTGGCGGTATGCCGCGAACTGCGGGATGGCGATGGCGGCGAGGATGCCGATGATGGCCACCACGACGAGGAGCTCGATCAGGGTGAAGCCCTTCGCCTTCTTCCGCCGCTTCTTCATGGACTGCTGCATGTGTCCTCCTCTGGCGCCGCTCTGCGGCTGACCGGATTCGAGCAAGGGACGGGCCAGGCGACGACGACGCAGGCACGGGGCCGCTCGTGTCGGCGAGCGACGGGGCCATAGCGGCGACGGCGATACGACTCCCCGACTTTGGATGGAGTCGTTCAACCTTCGGAGGAGGGGGCCGCTCGGCCTAGTCCGTGCGACGTGGGGGCGAAGGGCTCTGATCGAGCGCGACGATCCCCGTCCGGATCGCGTACACGGCGAGCTCGACGCGGTCACGGACGCCGATCTTGTGGAACGCGCTGTTCAGGTGGGCTTTGACCGTGACCTCGCTGATGCCAAGACGCTCCGCAACCTCGGCGTTGCGCAGGCCGACGGCCACGTGCCGGACGATCTCGCGCTCGCGGGCGGTGAGCCGGTCCGCGGGCGAGGGCTGGGGTGCCGCATCGAAGCTCGCTCGCAGGGCCGGCGGGATCCACACCTCGCCCCGGGCGACCGCGTGGATGACGTCCACGAGCGTCTCGACGGCGAAGCGCTTGAAGACGACCGCCCGGGCGCCCGCGTGTATCGCGCCGATGGCATCCGCTGCGAGCTCGCTCGCCGTGAGGACCACGACGGCGACCCGCCGCGCGAGCTGCTCGATGTCGGTCATCGTCCGCCGTTCCATTTGGAGGTCCAGGAGGAGGAGGTCACACGGGGTGTCGGCCAGCAGCCGCGGGAGGTCTTCGACGTTGGCCACCTCCCCGACGACCTGCATTTCGGGGTGGAGCGTCAAGATCGACCTGAGGCCTTCGCGGAAGATCGTGTGGTCGTCGGCGATGACGACGCGGAGCGACGCCGGCGGGCTCATCCCTGCGACAGCTCGACCAGGAGGTGCCCACCCGGTCGGGTCTGGTCGATCGACACCCGACCGGCCGACTCCGTGGCCCGCGACGCGATCGACCACGGCGGTGCGCCGCCGCTCGGAAAGCCCGTCCCGTCGTCGTCGATGGCGATGCGGATCCCACCGCTCGCCGGCGTGACGCTGATGGTGGCCGAGGTGGCCTGCGCATGGCGCACCACGTTGCGCGCCCCTTCGAGCATGATCGCGAGGGCATGCTCCACAACGCCGCTCGCCCCGTCGAAGTCCGCGTGGACCGAGAACCGCGTCTCGACGTGCCGGGCCGTGGATCCCGCGGCGCCCTCGCGGTCGGTGAGCGAGTGGATGTAGGCCCGCACGGCGTCGTACTCGCCGAGAACCGACGCCCGCAGCCCGGACAGCTCGGCCGCCGCAGCTTCGTACCGGCCGCGGCAGAGGAGCTCGCGGCACGTCGCGAGGCGTAGGTTCACGCCGGCGAGCGCCTGCACGTAGCCGTCGTGGAGCGTGCGGGCGATGCTCCGGCGCTCCTGCTCGATCTGGAGCGAACGCACGTTGGCCTCGAGATCCCGGCGTTGCTGCCCCAAATAGCCGACGAGATAGCCGGTGATCGCGAGATTCACCGGCCGCATCACGTAGAAGTTCTGCGCATCGGGAGCCGACAGGAAGATGAGCCCCAGGTAGAGGACGACGCTGACGCCGGTCACGGTCAGCGTCGCACGGAGCCCCTCCCGAAGCCCGACGCCGAGGACGGCGAACGCGAAGAAGGGATAGAAGGGCGTCGCGGCTCCCTCGGTGAGCAGGGCGATGGCCCAGCCGAAGAGGACGTCACCCCAGGTGGCGATCTTCGCGAGGCGGTCCAGGCGCACGATCGCTCTTCGCACGAGCGCGTGGAGCGTCAGGCTGTAGAGGAGGTGGAGCGCCAGCAGATCGCGCGCGTACGGATCGATCGGCAGGGGACCGGAGGGCGGCAGGGCCGTCGGGGGCGCGAACGATGAGCGCGTCGGATCGATGCACAGCGCCAGGAGCGCCATGAGGGAGAGCGTCATGCGAGCGCGCGCGATGTTGCGCTCGAAGCGCAGGGCATTCGTCTGGGCCGACGGTCGGCTGCTCACGACCCGCTGCTCCACCGGATGGTCCTCCACGACGAGCTATCGGCCGAATGGGGCCGGTTCTGAAGTCCGCCGCGGCGATGTTGGCATACGCGCAGGATCCAGGAGCGCGGAGCCCTCGTTCGCACAGAGTGCCGCGCACTTACACCATCGCGGAACCGCAACGGCAGAACAAGGGCAGCGCGGCGACGCTGCTAGATCGAGAGCACGACCTGCCCGAAGCCGCCGTTGTAGATCAGCACGAAGTGCCGCAGCACGTCGCGCCCGATGAGCGCGATGATTGGCGGCTGCTGGCCTGCGAGGTTCGCGCCGATCACGAAGTTGAAGCTGATCGTGGGCAGCCCCGTGCCCGGAAAGCTGAAGCTGGCCGGGAACTGCGCCTGCTGCTGGACGCCGCTGACCCCTCCCACGTTCACGATGCCGATCGGTGGAATGCCGAGCTGCTGGACTACGGATTGGTCTACGGCAATCACGCTCGCGCCGGTGTCGATCAGCCCGAAGCCTCCCACCGGCGCGGGAAGCGCAGTTCCCTGAGCTTGAAGCTGCTGGGCAAGAATTGGATGTACAGAGATGGCGACCGGAAGGAGCGGGCCGCCGAACTGGAGTCCGTCTGGACTCGGCTGACCCGCCGGGTCCAGGACCATCATGTTGTGGATCGGCACCCGCTACGGATGGGCGCCGAGCAGGCCGAGCGTGAGGACCGGGATGTGCGCCACCGGATCCTTCTCAAGAACCTGCTTGATGAGGAACGGAACGTTGCCGAACTTCTGCACCCCCGCCACGTAGGCGTTCTCCGCCGTGTCGAAGGTGTCCACGAGCTGCGAGTCTTTGATGAGGACGAACTTGCCCTTGTGCTCGTTCAGGAACTCGGCGCGATGGGCCTCGAAGAAATCCCGCTCCGCCTTCAGCTCATCGGCAGCGTCCATGGCGTCTCCCTAGTGTACCCGGCCCGCCGCACCTCACAACCCGAGCCATCGCCAGTGGTGGAGTCCTACCGCAGCGGGGCGTCCGGCGACAAGGCTGGCGCAGGGTCGCCACCTTCTGTCCCTGTCGCGTAGGGCGCGCTCGAGGTGGGGGAGACGAGGCCCGAGGCAGATCATCGGGTATCCCTCGTGATGTGTCACACAGCCGCCGGTGCCAGCCCGCGAGCGCGAGGGCAGCGATTACCACCCAAGTCGTCCAATCCTGGCGCGCCTTTTTGCCATCTGCTAGAACCTCGCGCGGACGGCGAGCACAGGGATCACAAGGGCAGAGCAAGGGCAGACCGCTCATAACCCCGCGCGAAAGTGGCGGAATTGGCAGACGCGCAGGATTCAGGATCCTGTGGGCTAATCACCCGTGGGGGTTCAAGTCCCCCCTTTCGCACTTCAGAGAACCGTCGCGCCCTGGGCTTCTACGGGGTCGCGAGTTCCTGCGTGAGCTCGCCGGTCAGATGCTGAAGCGCCGCCGCACGCCGCGGTGCTTGAGCTTTCGCGGCCGTCGCCCGGTCGTCCCCGCCGCCGACCCGAGTGCGGCACTCGCCGCTTCGAGCTTCCCTCGCAGCGCCCGATCCACCGCCGGCGGCACGATCTCGCTGCCGCAAAGCGGCTGCGCGAGGGCAGCCGTGAGTCGACACTGCACGTGGGCGAGTCCGCTCAGCCCCGCACATGCGACCGGTGAGACGGTCGTGCTCGTCGTCGCGGCGGTCGTGACGGTGGTCGTGGTCGTCGTTTTGCCACCGGGCAGGGTCGTCGTCGTGGTGGTCGGCGAGGGACAGAAGGTGAGGCTGGCATCCACGACAGACGGCGCAGTCCGGCTGGGCGGGAACGACGGCTGCGCCGGTGCAACCGTAGGCCGCGGCGACCGGATCGCCCCACCGGCACTCGCACGCCTCGCCACGGGACGCGTCGACGACCCCGTTGCCGCACATGCCGCGACAGCCCGGGAGCGTCGTCGTGGTGGTCGTCGGACGGTCGGACGGTCAGATCGGGCGGTGGGGCGACAGTGGGGTACGTGTGGCCGCTCGCGCCAACCGCAGGGGCGCCGTCGGTCGTGGCGAGGAGCGCGGTCGCCGTGTCGAGGGCCGAGATATCGGCAACGTAACTGCCGGATTGGTTCTCACTCGGGAGCAGCTGCATGGAAGGGAACACCCCGAAGATCACCGCATGACGACCGGTCGGATCGTGTCGCTACAATGCGTCGTCCAGCACGGCTCCCGTCGCGCGCTTGAGCCGGTAGCGCTGCACCGTCGTGCGGCGGAAGACGCCCTCTTCGACGACGAGCTTGGCGACGTCGAACTCCGCGCCGTCGCGCAGCAACGCGAAGAGTGGCCGTGGGTCTCGCGGTCCCCAGACTGGTCGGTAGACGGCACCAAGCCGGCATAGCTGGCAGCGTGCTTGGCGCTCGGGAACCGGTGCACGTCCGAGAAGAAGGCCTCGCGGTCAGTGAGACGAGCGGACCGACCCCCGGCACGGTCCGCAGGCGCGCGGCGACAGAGATCGGGGCGCATTGCGACCCCGTGGTTGGCCGTGGATCTTACCGCGGCAGAGGGCAGCCCGCCTTCATCGATACGGTCTTGAGGTGTCGATCGAGAGCAACCCGGCCCCTCCCCGGCCACCCCGGCTACCCCGCCGCGGCCGGGCGACGGGGGAGCGCACAGTGCCGCCACCGCCGGCCATCCACTCGCTCGATGTACCCCGCGCGTTGGAGGGTCGCGAGACAGCGGCTGACGCGCTTCTCCGAGGCGACCACGAGCTGGGCGAGGTCCTCAGCCGTCAACGGCAGGTCGATCACCACGCCCCGCGCATCGGGGCTCCCGAAGTCCCGGGCGAGTACGTCGAGTACATGCCGCAGGCGCTGCGGGATGGTCATTGTGAGGATCAAGCATTTGTCCTCGAGGAAGCGGGAGTAGCTCCGCCAGGCGTAGGCCATGACGTCGAACTGCGCTCCGGCGGGCAGCGTCGCGATCACTTCCTTGATGATCCCCGCACTCCACTTCGCGACCCATGAGTCGACGTGCGCCTCCGCCCCGAAGGCGCGGTGCCGCGGACGCCCTTGAACAAGCCACCCCGTGGCAATGAAGTGGCCGGGCTTCACGAAGAGGACCGTAACCGCCCGGTCGCCATGCCCCTGATACGTGACGCGCGTCGCACCCACCACTTGAAAGCTGAGGACGTCGCTCTCATCCGCGGCCGTGAAGAGCACTTGCCCGGGGCGATAGGCGTCGAGGTCCGCGCTTTTCACGAGGTCCGCGATCGCGGTGGTGGTGAGGCCGAGGGCTCTATTGTCGCGGAGTAGGCGGGCGAGCGTGTCCTTGACCAAGAGCGGACGCGGCACCCTGCGCGCCGGGACTGCAAACATGTGCGCCCTCCTGATCGAGTAGACCCCGGAATCACCCAGAAACAGACCGCGTGTCCACCACGCAGTGCGGCGTGCATGGCACCTAGAAATAGCTGCCGTGGGGCGGTTGTGTTGGCGCAGGGCTCTCTGGCACCCGAAAGCGGAAGTGACGAGTGCCCTCTGGCACTCGAACAGCTTCGCAGGCATCGGCCAGAGGCGCAGTCTGAATCTCGATGGAGGGACGGATGGATGAGCACCTACCGACTCGTCCACGCAATCGGGCGGCCTGCGGCGTGAGCGGCGGGGCGGCCTCAAGAAGGAGACGACCATGTACGAAGTCAGGCTTGGTGCCGTGGCTGCGCTGGTTCTTCTGTCCTCGGCCTCGGGAGTGCAGGCGAAGTGTATGCCCCTCGGGCCTGACGATGCAGGGTGTCTGGTCGCGAGTCGCCGCGCCGCACATTGCGAGGGCGGATTCAGCCGAGCAGAGGTTGAGCCGCTGCTCGGTAACATAGCTCGCTGTCACGCCCGGCAGGTGCGGGCGCTCTTCAACCACCAGTCCTTCGATGAGGAAGGCTGTGAGCAAAAGGCGCTGGCTCCTCTGCTGAGCCAAGCGCCGCCGGCGGACTGTTCGTGTATCGATCCCTTCGTCGTAGCCTCCCTATCTGCGGCGGTATTGGATGCCAACAACAGCGCGCTCTACTGCGACCCGGCCGGGGCTCCGATCGACCCGACTGGCGACGATGCTGGCAACGTCCCCTCGACGAAGGCGATTGAGCGGTGCGAGATCCGCGTCGCCTCGCGCGCCGTGAAGCTGCTCGAGGCGATCTTGCGGTGCCATCGGATTGCCGTCGAGCGATTCGCAGCCGGCTCACCTTTTGATGAGGAGCGCTGTGAGACAGCAGCGCTCACGGTCTTCAACCAGGGCGTTGCATCGCTTTCGGGCTGTCGAGGGTGCGAGAGCGTCGGCTCGCTGCCCTCGTTTGTGGAGCAGGAATTGAGTGAAGGGCTCTATTGCGAGTCCCCCGGCGGAGCCTTTCTGGACTTCGCGCGCGTACGCTGAACCGACGACGGTGAACCTGACTGCCTCGCTTCACGCGCGCATGATAACCGCCTTCCAAAGACGGATATCCCGCCGGGCGAGAGGGAGGAAAACCAGCGTCATGGCAACTCTCCGTCTCCCGAAGGTAGCCCTGGGACTGGCAGGCGCACCACTGCTGTTGGCTCACTCGGCGCTCGCTCGAGTGACCGTGGAGCAGCGGTGCGCGGCGCTCCGCGCGAGAGCATGGGCGAAGTACGAGTTCTGCGAGAAGCGCGTCTTCACCAATCACCCCCTCGCTTCGTCGCCCTGCCTGGCGGGGTAGTGTCCCCGGACGTGGTGGAAATTCGAGCGGAGTAGCCGAGGGCGCCTCGGTGGAAAAGGAAACGGCCATCGCGCATCTTCCCACCGCGCACGCTGGCGAGCGTAGAGCGCGGAGGAGGAGG
>Ga0209060_10000218_pt1 | contig 133247 bp, 107 predicted proteins | sample Coa_R1_8_FD_187155 | JGI IMG/M metagenome (GOLD analysis project Ga0209060, IMG submission 187155) | Surface soil microbial communities from Centralia Pennsylvania, which are recovering from an underground coalmine fire - Coalmine... | ecosystem: Environmental > Terrestrial > Soil >... | reverse complement strand
CCGCATTTCACCTTCCCAGCCGGCAATTCCAAAGAGAGATCGTCAAAAAAGCCATACCCTCTTTCCTCTCGGAGAGAGCGTAATGAACTATTCCTGTACGCGGTATGAGCTGAAGTGCAACGAGTGTGGCAAGCGGTACGGCAATCAACCGCTTTCAGCCTGCCCCGACTGTCTGGCTCCACTTGAGATTGCTTACGATCTGGACGCGGTACGCGGTGTCTTCACCCGCGAGGCAATCGCAGCAGGCCCGGCAAACATCTGGCGTTATGCCTCGTTGCTGCCGATTCCTGACGGCTTTCAGCCGGACCTCCCCGTCGGGTTTACTCCGCTGGTCAAGGCGACCAATCTCGGCAAGCGTATCGGTGCAAGCAATCTCTACGTCAAGAACGACGCAGTTTGCTTCCCAACTCTCAGCTTTAAAGACCGCGTCGTCTCGGTCGCCCTTGCCAACGCGCAGCGCTTCGGGTTCGAAACCGTCGGCGCCTCTTCGACCGGTAATCTCGCCAACTCCGTCGCCGCACAGGCCGCTCGTCTCGGTATCAAGGCATGCATTCTGGTGCCAGCTGACCTCGAGGCCGCCAAGATTCTCAACACACAGGTTTATGGTGCACGGCTCATCCGCATTGATGGCAACTACGATCACGTCAACCGCCTCTGCACGCTAATTGCCGATGAGTACAACTGGGGCCTGGTCAACGTAAACCTCCGCCCCTACTATGCCGAGGGCTCGAAGACGGTGGGCTACGAGATCGCCGAACAGCTCGGCTGGAGGCTTCCCGACAACGTTGTTGTCCCCATGGCTGGTGGGTCGCTGATTCGCAAAATTCGCAAGGCATTCCAGGAACTCGTCTATCTCGGCCTCGTCGAGGACAAGCCAGTTCGCTTCTTTGGCGCACAGGCCACGGGTTGCTCGCCTATCTCGCAGGCCGTCAAGCAGGGTCTGGACTACATCGAGCCTCAGCGCCCGAACACGATTGCACGTTCGCTGGCGATCGGCAACCCGGCCGATGGACCTGCTGCAGCCAAGATGATCCGCGACTCCGGCGGCTGGGCCGAGGATGTCTCGGACGTCGAGATCGTCTCGGGCATGCAGGAACTCGCTGAGACCGAAGGCATCTTTACCGAAACCGCCGGCGGCGTCACCACAGCCGTCACCGCGCGCCTCTACGCTCACGGACGCATCTCGCCCGACGAACTCACCGTGACCTGCATCACCGGCAACGGGCTTAAGACGACCGATGCCCTGACCAATCACTATGTTGAGGAACGCGCCGTCCGTCCGCGACTGGCAGACTTCGATGCCTACCTGCGAGAGCTGGATGGCACGACCGAACCCGAACTGGTTGTTGCAGGAGGAATCATCTAATGGCCATCAAAGTTGTGCTCCCGACCGCCTTCACCCGCCACACCGATGGCCGTAAGCAGTTCGACTCCACTGCTACGAATCTGCCTGGGCTGATAGCCGATATCGAGCAGACCTTCCCCGCGCTGGGAACGCAGATCAAGGATGACGACGGCAAGCTCCGCCGCTTCATCAACATCTATGTCAACGATGAAGACATCCGCTTTCTCGGCGGGGAGACCTATTCGTTCCAGGATGGTGACGAGGTGATGTTGATTCCTTCCATCGCGGGTGGCACTGTCTAAGTCGAACCCCGTCAAAGAAAAGAACATAGGATGAGAGGCGTGCTGAATTTATCGGCACGCCTCTTACTTTTTCACTGCACTGAGAGAGTATCTAAGTTTCGTGGCCGTGCAACGAATCCGACATATCTGCTGTCTTATCTGTTAGCTGTGGCCGCGGTCAATTTCATCGATAAGAAAGCAGGTGTCTCCCATGTTTCTTATTCTCGCAATTGTGTTGATCGTACTGTGGCTGGGTGGGTTCTTCGTCTTGCACGTAAGCAGCTTCCTTATTCATCTGCTTCTTATCTTTGCGTTGATTTCTTTGATCATGAACTTTGTCGGTGGAAAAAGAGTTTAGATAGCGATCAAAAGACTTCGCAAGGAAGTGTAAAGGCCGAGTCGGAAGGCTCGGCCTCTTCCTTGCTGACCCCGGATAAGCTCACTATTGAGCCATTTCTATGAATATTGTCTTGCACGGGCATGCCTTGTGACGGAGGGGGTCGAATTACATCCCCACCCCAACATATCGATGTTGACCCCATCGCAGACCCTTGTTATAGTCAGTTCACTCCACGGTGTCTGATTCGAGAGATTCAGACTGAAAAGGGAATCCGGTGAAAATCCGGAACTGCCCCGCAGCGGTAAGCAGGAACGAACGCTCCACACAAGCACTGGTTCAGCCGTGAACTGGGAAGCAGGAGCAAGTAGGTAGCCTGCAAGTCCGAAGACCTGCCATGGAGCCGTGCCGAAAGGGCACGAACTCACACACCTCCGAGGGGAGGATGCGGTGATCGCAGTCTATTCCAGCGATCGTCCATCTATTTCACTCGGAGCGAAAGGACGCTCCGTGGCCACTCTTCAGACGACGCTCACCGAACTCGACCCGAACTTTCCTCCAGCCGAAGCAGCGCCGCAGATGCAGGTGCGCAAGCGCAACGGATCGCTCGAGCCCGTCGACGTTAACAAGATCGTTCGCGCCGTCGAGCGCTGCTGCCACGGCCTGCCCCACGTCGATCCCATTCGTGTCGCCAGCAAGACTATCGGCGGCCTCTTCGATGGCGCATCCACACGCGAGCTAGACTCAATCTCGATCCAGACCGCAGCCGCGCTCATCGCCGAGGAACCCGAGTACTCCCGCCTCGCAGCGCGCCTGCTGCTGGCCACTATCGCCAAAGAGGTCGCCGGCCAGAACATCTACTCCTTCTCACAGTCCATTGAGACCGGCCATCGCGAAGGTGTTATCTCAAAGGACACCGCCGAGTTCGTCAGTGCCAACGCTCGCAAACTTAACAGCGCCATCGACGATCGCCTCTCCGACCGCTTCGAATACTTCGGCCTGCGTACGGTCTACGACCGCTACCTACTGCGCCATCCCACCACCAGGCAGGTCATGGAGACGCCGCAATACTTCTTCATGCGCGTCTCTGCCGGCCTTTCCGTTCGCGTCAACGAAGCCGTCGATTTCTACAATCTGCTCGCCTCGCACGACTATCTGCCCAGCTCGCCAACCCTCTTCAACAGCGGTACAAAACACTCGCAGATGTCCTCCTGCTATCTGCTCGATTCACCCAAAGACTCGCTCGACTCCATCTACGACGCCTACAAACAGATCGCGCTCCTCTCCAAATTCTCCGGAGGCATCGGCCTAGCCTTCCACCGCATCCGGTCCGAAGGCTCGCTCATCCGCGCCACCAACGGCCTCTCAAACGGCATCGTCCCCTGGCTGCGCACGCTCGACGCTTCTGTAGCCGCCGTCAATCAGGGAGGCAAGCGCAAGGGAGCCTGCTGCGTCTATCTCGAGCCATGGCACGCCGATGTCGAATCGTTCCTCGAGATGCGCGACAACACCGGCGATCAGGCCCGCCGCACCTACAATCTCAACCTCGCCAACTGGATTCCCGATCTCTTCATGCGTCGCTCCGACGAGGACGGCACCTGGTCGCTCTTCGACCCGAAGGACGTTCCACACCTCACTGATCTTTATGGCGAAGCCTTCGAAAAGGCCTACATCGAAGCCGAAGAGAAACACCTGTACACCCGCCAGGTCAAGGCGCGCGATCTCTACGCCCGTATGATGCGCACGCTCGCCGAGACAGGCAACGGATGGATGGTCTTCAAGGACGCATGCAACGCCAAATGTAACCAGACCGGCCTTCCGGAAAACGTAGTTCATCTCTCGAACCTCTGCACCGAAATCACCGAGGTCACCTCGTCAGCCGAGACTGCTGTCTGCAACCTCGGCTCCATCAACCTCGCGCGCCATCTCAGCGACGGAGCTTTCGACTTCGAGAAGCTTGCCGCCACCGTCTACCACGCCATCCCGATGCTTGACCGCGTCATCGACATCAACTATTACCCCGTCCCACAAGCCGCTTCCTCCAATAGCCGCTGGAGACCCGTCGGCCTCGGCGTCATGGGCCTGCAGGACGTATTCTTCCAGATGCGCATCGCCTTTGACTCACCAGAAGCCCGCGCCCTCTCCGCGAAGATCCAGGAAGAGATTTATTTTCACGCGCTTACGGCTTCCTGCGACCTCGCAGAAAAGCACGGCGCACACGCGGCATTCACGGAAACCCGTGCAGCCAAAGGCGAATTTCAATTCGATCTCTGGGGAGTCACCCCACCCGACACCAAGCGCTGGGACAACCTGCGCGACCGTATCAAGACAGTTGGCCTCCGTAACTCGCTTATGATCGCCATCGCACCCACCGCGACCATCGCCTCCATCGTCGGCTGCTATGAGTGCATCGAGCCACAGATCTCCAACATGTTCAAGCGCGAAACTCTCTCGGGCGAGTTCATGCAGATTAACAAATATCTCGTCAACGAGCTCAAGCAACTCGGCCTCTGGTCGGAAGAGATGCGTTCGCGCATCAAGCTGGCCGAAGGCTCCATCCAGAAGATCAACGATATCTCCGACGAAGTTAAACTCATCTACCGCACCGTATGGGAAGTCCCCATGCGCTCACTCATCGACATGGCCGCCGACCGCGGAGCCTACATCGACCAGAGCCAATCCCTCAACCTCTTTGCCGAGTCGCCAAACATCGGTCGCCTCAGCTCCATGTACATGTACGCATGGAAGCGCGGTATCAAGACCACCTACTACCTACGCTCTCGGCCCGCGACCAGAATTGCCAAAACCACAGTTGTGGCTAGCCGCGAAGGCATCGACATCTCTGCGAGCGCGAACGTCAGCTGCTCTCTCGACAACCCTGAATCCTGCGAAGCCTGCCAGTAACGGAGAACACCATGTCAGTACAAACACCTCATTCCATCCTTGATCCAGGCCTATCGCTCACCCTGCGTCCCATGCGCTATCCCATCTTCTTCGACATGTTCAAAGATGGTATCCGCAACACCTGGACCGTCGAAGAGGTTGACTTCTCAACCGATCTAGTCGACCTGCGCTCCCGTCTCACTCCGGCAGAAATCCATCTCATCCAACGCCTCGTAGCCTTCTTCGCAACGGGCGACTCCATCGTCTCGAACAACCTCGTGCTCAATCTCTACAAGCACATCAACTCGCCAGAGGCTCGCCTCTACCTCTCCCGCCAGCTCTTTGAAGAGGCAGTTCATGTGCAGTTCTACCTGACGCTGCTCGATAACTACGTCCCAGATCCCGACGCTCGTGCAGCCGCATTCGCAGCGGTCGAGAACATTCCTTCCATCACGAAGAAGGCGCAGTTCTGCATGAAGTGGATGGACTCCATCCAGAAGCTTGACGAGCTACGCACTCCCGCAGAGTCCAGACAGTTCCTCCTCAACCTCATCTGTTTCGCGGGCTGCATCGAAGGTCTCTTCTTCTTCGCGGCGTTTGCCTACGTTTATTTCCTGCGCTCCCGTGGCCTGCTCAACGGACTCGCCGCAGGCACTAATTGGGTCTTTCGCGACGAGAGTTGCCATCTCGAGTTCGCTTTTGAAGTAGTCAACGTCGTCCGAGCGGAACACCCAGAGCTCTTCGACGCACAACTCGAAAGCGAAGTCGTCGAGATGATGAAGGAGGCAGTAGATTGCGAGCTGCAGTTCGCCGAAGACCTGCTCTCAGGCGGCGTCGCCGGGCTCTCCGTACGCGAGATGCGCCAATACCTCGAGTACGTAGCGGACTCTCGCGTCGTTCGACTAGGCATGAAGCCAATCTTCGGATCGAGGAATCCATTCGCCTTCATGGAACTACAAGACGTGCAGGAACTCGCCAATTTCTTCGAGCGCCGCGTCTCCGCCTATCAGGTTGCTGTCGCAGGAGAAGTCGCCTTTCACGAAGATTTTTAATCGCTAATGTCGCACAACGTAATCCCGATAGGCCGGTAGTCCAAGCTTCGGTAGACTCGTCGCCTGCATCACAGCTCGCACAATCGCCCGCGACATGACCACCGCCGCAATTGCGCCAATGGCCGAGACGTCGGCCTTTACGTTCGTTGTACCGGTTGACATCGAAAAAATCGTGTCCCCATCGCTCATCGTGTGCACCGGGTTGACGGCGCGCGCATAGCCGTCGTGAGCCATCTGCGCAATCTTCGTCATCTGCGTCTTATTGAACGGCGCATTCGTCGCGACGACCCCAATCGTAGTATTCTCTCCGCTCTTCATAACGACGCGATATCCGTTCATGACTGCGTTCATCGAGTCGCGGAAGCCCTTCCCATCTTCACTCCTCGCGCCGGCAATAATTTTCCCCGTCGCCGGACGCACCACATCTCCGATAGCATTCACGGCAACCAAGGCCCCAACAACGATCCCCGTGTCACCCACCTTGACGCTCGCTGTACCCAATCCAGACTTCATTGCAAACTTCGCCCCAAACATCTTCCCGATCGTCGCGCCAGCTCCTGCGCCGACATTTCCTTCTGCCAACGGTCCAGTGCCAGCCGCTACACAAGCCTTGTAACCTGAGTCAGCATTAGGCCGAATCTTGAAATTACCAACGCCGAGATCCATCAGAATCGCAGCAGGCACAATCGGCACGACGCCGAGCTCGCCAATCTTGTAACCAATGTTGTGCTCCTCGAGATATCGCATCACGCCGCTTGCTGCGTCCAGCCCAAAAGCACTCCCGCCTGAGAGAAGAATGGCGTGCGCCTTCTCCACCGCGTTCGTCGGCGACAGCAGATCGGTCTCACGCGTTCCCGGGGCAGAGCCGCGCACATCCACCCCAGCCGTCGCACCAGCCTCGCACAAAATCACCGTGCATCCGGTAGGCCGTTCGCTCAGCGTATGGTGCCCAACCCTCAACCCTGGAACATCCGTGATGGAGCCTCCCTGGGGCATCGCATCAAGCGCAGCATCATCCCCATATGCCACCGAAGGGAGAGCCGCTCCCAAAGGCAAGCCCACGAGATTGCGAGTAAATTCACGACGAAGCATGGAGTACCTCTTTCAAAAAATCACCGAGAACCTGTGCCGCCAGCAAAAGCAACATTCTGTTCAGCGCGGCGAGGATAAAAGATGCGGAACCCAATCATCACAGCTGCTGCCGTTCCTATCCCAACAGCCTCTGGAGAGAGTAGCCCCAGACCTCGTCCGCCCGTCACCAGCATCGTCGCTAAGGTAGCGATCAAGGCAGCAGCAATACTCGTTAAGGCCGCGGAAGAAAGCACACGCTTCGAATAAAGCCCAGCAATCACCGGGACAAAAAGCGAGACAGCGATCAGCCCGTAAAAAATTTTGACAGCCGCAATGATTGAAGGCAGCACAATCGCCAGCAGAACCCCCAGCACGCCTGCACTTACTGAAGCAGCGCGGCTGACCGTGAGCAGTCGTCGCTGTGAGACCTGCGGATTCAGAAACGTCTTATAAAAATCGACTGCGAGCGACGTGGAAAGCATAAACAAGATCGCATCCGTCGCGCTCAGCTCAGCCGAGAAGATCGATGCCAGGGTCCACACGCCAAGCCATCGCGGAAGTAGCAATTTCATCGCCGTCGGTAGCGCCAGTTCTGGGTTTGCAAGGTGAGGCAACACCGCCAACACGCACAACCCAAGCATCGCCGGAACAAAGGCAAACAACGCCTGCCCCATCGAGTTAAGTCCCACTCCAAGGCGCACAGTTTTCACGTCCCGCGCGCCATAGACCTTCTGCACAAGCCCTGGTGACACCATGAACGACGGCACAAGAATAGCGATCCACGCGAAGATCTGCTTTGAACCCGCACCCACCATACTGAACATCGAATCTGCCGCCGCGCCGCCCTTCTGCGCAGCAACAAGCTCCTGCACATGCGACCAGCCTCCCAGCGTGTGCAGTGCAAAGGGAACCGCAAGCAGCAGGCCGGACATCGTTACCGCCAACTCGAACATATTTACAAACGCCGACGACATCAGCCCACCCGCCGTGCAATACACAATCGCAACTGCGCCGCCGATCACGCAGCCCTCCCACTTGGGAATGCCCGCGACCGTATCGAGAATCCAGGCGATCGCAATAATCTGCCCAGCCAGAATCGACAGTGCCCCGAACCAGAACAGCACCGCGATCACCGCCTTCACTGCCTTGCCATAGCGAAACTCGAGAAAGTCAGGAAGCGTAGCCAGTCCATGTCGCTTCGCCATCGTCCAAAGCTTCGGCCCCAGCGTCTGCGACAGCAGAAAACACCCGATGCTAGCCGAACCCACCCACCACCACGCCGACATCCCAAACCGATAGCCCAGCCCCGTTGCCCCAACCGTCGATCCAGCGCCGATATTTGCGGCAAGAAACGTCGCAAACAAACGTCCCGCGCCAAGGCTCCGGCCCGCCACAAGAAAATCCGAGGAGTTTTTCACCCTCCTACTCATGAGGACGCCTAACGCCATCAGAAAGGCTGAGTAGAGAAGCAAAACCGCAAGATATAAATTCATCGAGTGTCCCGCGAAGAGCCATCCAGCACAGCGGTCAGCGCAATCCTCTCGCTGAGTCCACTACGCAGACACAGGTTCCCATACGGAAGCCCGTTGTGTGCAACGTCATCGCAAACACAATCATAACAATCACTCCAGCATCCACGGCCGACGGGGCCTCGCCTAGAAATCTACTGCTAGCATGAAATGGCATGGTTACCAGGCGTCAGTTTATCGGGCTCACAGGTGCAGCAACCGCCGCCGTTGCGCTCCCTGGCCTAGCCAGTGCTCTGGATGCTCCGGATTACAACATCGACATTGCTCCCTACGCGTTAGAGGTCGCGCCCCGCCGCACCATCAAGACCATCGCCTACAACGCACAAGTGCCGGGACCTCTGCTGCGCCTCAAAGAAGGCGAGCCCGTGACGATTCGGGTCACCAACCACACCGCAAACAACGAGATCGTCCACTGGCACGGTCTCTTTCTTTCTCCGGCGGTCGATGGCGCAATGGAGGAGGGCACACCTCATATCGCCCCCGGCAACACTGCGAGCTACACCTTTACACCCCGGCCCGCCGGATTCCGCTGGTACCACACCCACACCTTCGCTGGCCGTGATCTAAAGAGGGCCCAATACACCGGTCAACACGGCTTTTTGTACATCGAACCACGCCAGAATCCTGCGCCCTACGACCAGGAGTTCTTCCTCGCACTTCACGACTGGAACGGCAGCCTGCTCGCAAGCGACGACGGCTCCATGAATCCTTCGTACGACGTCTCAACCATCAACGGTCGCACTCTGGGCTTTGGTGAACCTCTGCGCGTCAAGCAGGGACAGCGCATCCTGCTGCACATCGTGAACACCAGCGCCACGGATCCTCACTGGATCGCCTTCGCCGGTCATCAGCTTCGCGTCGTCGCTTTGGATGGCAACCCTGTACCCCAGCCCCAGACCGTGCCGATGCTGCACCTCTCTCCTGCCGAGCGTATCTGCGCAGTCGTCGAGATGAACAACCCCGGCGTCTGGATCCTCGGCGAAGTCCGCAAAAGCGTCCAGGCCCGAGGGATGGGCATAGTCGTCGAATACGCAGGCAGCAGCGGCAAGCCTCAGTGGCAGCAACCGTCCAGCCTCAACTGGGACTACCTCCAGTTCGCCAACCCCACGCCGCCACCCGAATCCAAAGCCATCGAAATCCCTCTCGTCTTTGAATCTAAATTTGCAGGCCACGGAGATCTCGACCGCTGGCTCATCAACGGCAAGTCCTACCCCGACACCGAAAGCCCGACCCTCACCTCCGGCCAGTCCTACCGCCTCCTCTTCAAAAATCGCAGCGCCGACGACCACCCTGTCCATTTGCACCGTCACAGCTTCGAACTCCGCCGCATCCAGGGTCATCCCGAGACGCACGGTATCATGAAGGACACTGTCCTTGTTCCTGCCGGCACTCAGCTAGAGGTAGAGTTCACAGCCGACAACCCCGGCCCAACACTCTTCCATTGCCACCAGCAGGACCACATGGACATGGGATTCATGATGCTGTTCCGCTATGCCTGACCGCATGACACATGGCAACCTCGGCCCTCCACGCTTCCGCCTCCTGCTCTGCATAGCAGCCATGATCGTCTGCGCCTCTCCCCTCGCTGCCCAAGGGAACTACGAGATCCAGGTCTACGGTGCCGACACGGTGCCCGCCAAAAACACCATGCTGGAGCTGCACTCCAACTACACGCCCGACGGCCAGGTCAAAACCATCGACGGCGTCTACCCCACCAACCACCAGCTCCACGAGACCATCGAGATCACCCAGGGAATCACCAGCTGGTCCGAGGTCGGCTTCTACATCTTCACCAGCGCGCAGGATGGACACGGCGTCCAGTGGGTCGGCGACCACATCCGCCCCCGCGTCCGCGTCCCCGACTCATGGCACTGGCCTGTTGGCGTAAGCCTCTCCACTGAGGTCGGCTACCAGCGTGCCGTCTACTCTCCCGACACCTGGACATGGGAGATCCGTCCCATCGTCGACAAAGCCGTCGGTCACTGGTACTTCGCCTTCAACCCCGCCCTCGAGCGCACGTGGCACGGCCCCGATGTCTCGCAGGGCGTAGCCTTCGCCCCCGCCGTCAAAGTTGGCTACGACTTCACACGCAAGATCAGCGGCGGCATCGAATACTACGCCGATTACGGCCGCATCACCTCTCCCGACACACTCCGCAATCAGCAGCAGCAAGTCTTCGCTGTCACAGACCTCAACCTCTCGCCCAAATGGGAGATCAACTTCGGCGTCGGCATCGGCCCCACCTCCGCCACCGATCACCTCATTGTCAAGGGAATCGTCGGCCGCCGCTTCGATTGGACCAGGCACTCCCCGGTTGAATAGCCTCGACGAGTAAAATCAATGAGGGTCACGCAAATCGAAAAAGTGTAGCGAGACCGAATCAACCCACTGTTTGCTCCCCAGACAGGAAAGGCACTCCCCGTGAAGGCACTCGTAAAAAGCCGTGATGAACGCGGCCTCTGGCTCCAGGATGTACCCGAGCCCGAGATGGGCATCAATGACGTAAAGATCCGCGTCCTCTACACAGGCATCTGCGGCACCGACCTCCACATCTACGATTGGGACGCCTGGGCTCGCTCCACCATCCGCCAGGGTCTCGTCATCGGCCACGAGTTTGTCGGCGAAGTCGTCGCCGTCGGCTCCAATGTCACCGATCTCCCTATAGGCCAGCTCGTCAGCGGAGAAGGCCACGTTGTCTGCGGACGCTGCCGCAACTGCCTCGCCGGCCGCCGTCACCTCTGTGCTCATACCCTCGGCGTTGGTGTCAATCGCGACGGAGCCTTCGCCGAGTACGTCGTCATCCCGATGTCCAACATCTGGAGCCACTCCCCCGGCATCTCCCACGAGATCGCTGCCATCTTCGACCCCCTCGGCAACGCCGTTCATACCGCGCTCGCCTTTCCCGTCCTCGGCGAAGACGTCCTCGTCACGGGAGCCGGTCCCATCGGCATCATGGCGGCTGCTGTAGCTCGCCACGCCGGAGCCCGCTACGTCGTCATCTCTGACCCCAACCAGTACCGCCGCGAGCTCGCCACCAAAGTTGGAGTCACCCTCGCCGTCGACCCGCGTGCCACACCGCTCAAAGAGATCCAGCAGAAACTCGACATGCATGAGGGCTTCGACGTCGGCCTGGAGATGTCCGGCAATCCCAGCGCCTTCCGCGAGATGCTCGCCAACATGAGCCACGGCGCAAAGATCGCCATGCTCGGCATCCCATCCGAAGACATCTCTATCGACTGGAACCAGGTCGTCTTCAACCAACTCACCATCCGCGGCATCTACGGGCGCGAGATGTACGAGACCTGGTACAAGATGACGGTCATGCTCCAAAGCGGTCTCGACATCTCCAAGGTCATCACACATCGCATGAACTGGCGCGACTATGAACAAGGCTTCGACGCCATGCGCTCCGGCAACTCCGGCAAAGTCATCCTCGACTGGCGCGACGTGAGCTGAAATCCACGTCGCTCCGTCGGCGACGGCGAGCATCGAGAGCGGTGAGTTTACCCAACGGTAATCGCCGCAACCTCGTAATCGTCGACGCGCGGTATCGTGAAGCGCAGGGTCTCGCCTTCCACACGAAAAGGCACTGAGTTTCCGGCGCTCAGTAGTTCGACGGACTTCACCTTCACCCCTGTCGGCAGTGTCATGCTGACGATCTGCGGACCAAGCGGGTAAACCGCCTGCAACCAGCCATGGTGCGCGTTGGGGTTGGTGTAGTTGAGCAGGTGGACGGCATAGCCTGGGACCGTCTCCCATGCAGACATTTCAATGAACCCTTCGCCTTCCACATGCACGATGCTCTCATCGCGCGTAATCCATCGAATTGTGTTGTGAAGAAGTCGAAGAAGATCGCCGTGGCCGGTGAGCCAGTATGTCCGCTCAATGTCTCCCGGAAACCAAGCGACGCGGCTTGAGCCAATCTCACGAAGGACAACAGCAGGCTCGTCCGTGTGCGATACGGGAGGATAGGCCAGCTCTGGCGGATACTGCACGAAGCCGGGAACCACAGTGAGGACAGGATCCGCAACAGGCTTGAGCGGAATCCGATTTTGCGCGCCCGGAAGCCAGTTGGTGTCGGCGAACCCCGCAAGGATGGAGTGCTGGCGCTCGATCCGTCCGTAGTACGCATTGCCGTTTGTGCCGACAACGTCACCCGCTTTGCTGACGCCAAAAACTTCAGCGAGACCGAAGTCAGAGCGCGGCTTCAGCTCCTCGTCGTAGAGGCCAGTTTCGAAGCTGCCCATGATCGATCCCCCAGAACTCACATAGTCACGAATCTGTTGGCACTGACGATCGCTGAGCATGGCGATGTTGGGCAACAAAAGAGCGCGATACTTGCTAAGATGCTCGCGATCTAGACGGTCCTCATGCACAAGGTCGAAAGCAAATCGACCCCGCAGGAGAGCATCGTAGATTCCATGCGTGGTCTCTCGCATGTACTCCCGCGAACGTGCCGTCTCCGGACCTTTGTAAAGCAGTTGCGTACTTTGACCCATGACAACGCCAATGTTGGCGACAGAGCGGCGCGATTTTAAGTGGGCATCATGCTTGGCGGTCCATCGAAAATAGTCTCTGCCAACCGCCTGCCAGCGCCGGTCTTCGCCCAGGCCAGCCTCTGAGCCGATGAAGTGAAAGTAGGGAATCATTCCACTGGCAAGGGTTTCGTTCAGCCACATCTTCGCCTCGTCGGGAGTCTTCGAAGCGTTACGCCAGCGAACCACGCCAGTCGAATAGCCGGCCGTCACATTGGCCGCAGCAAGATTGCCATCCTGAACGGCATTGGCAACGCGACCTTGCAATGTGCAGCCCCACACGGCGGGGTCGTCGTAGGTGCGGCCCTGGTTATCGCCCTGAAACCATGCGGCGATCTTTGCAAGACGATCGAGATTAGGCCCCGCATGGACGTTGCCGCCGAGATTGGCAAAGAAGAAGCTGTCCGGCTTTTTCTCTTTCGCGAGAGCATCGTACCTCTGCCAAAGATCAAAGAGACGATCGTTGAAGGCCCGCCAATAAGCTGGAGTACCCGTAGGCGGCAGCTTGCTGCAAACAGAGCAATGGCACTCGGGCAGGCTACCCAGCGGCGGCCATCCGTTCGTATAGAAGCAATCGACATCGTAGAGCGAATTAACCTCGCGGATGATGGCAGGCACATAGTCATCCATGTAAGTCGAAAACATGCAGGTCTTGAAGAGTCGCGGTTCCTCGCCGTTGAACTGAACGGAGCCATCCTTATTCCGCATCGCCCACTCAGGATGAGCCTCGAGCGCATCGCCCCAGTTGAGGTCGGGACTCATGCGCGCAACGACTCGCATGCCGCGCTTCTTTGCAGCGGCGGTGCACTCGCCAAAGAAATCCCGGTTGTTCAAAAACTTTCCGTGCCGATGAAACGGCACCTTCGACGGATAAAACGCAAGAATGCCCGTCACGCTGACAAAGACGAGGTCGGCGCCAGCAGAGTGCCAATAGTCAGCCCACTCTTCGATGTTCATGACGGCAGGATCGTGCTCCGTCATGTTGCTCTGTCCAACGCGACGAACCCTCTTCTGCCACGGCTGAGTAGCCGGATCAAGCGGAGCAAGGCGCGACGGCAAAGGCACAAGCTTCGGTGCGGGGCCGCCAGTCGCAACGGCAGCGACTTCCTCTGCAGAGAACGCTGCAGCAGGGAGGGCATCGAGCGCGGTCGCCAATGGAAGAGCAACTGCGCCAGTCTTAAGGAAGGTGCGGCGATTGAGCATCTTTGGGTCCCCTCATTTGTCTACGAGGGAAGTGTAATCGGGCCTGGTCACCGCATCTGAATGGATCCCACAGCCGGGTCTTTATCATCGCGATACCGGGCCAATGCCGTTCGTCACTTTAAATTTGACAGTCGAAATAATCAAGGGTTAGCATCTCGGTGTTCCGAGATGAATTTGTTTCTAATTTGAATGTTCTGGCGTTCCCCAAAGGTCTATATAGCGGAGGCTGATCGCATGAAAATCGCTCTCTCACGAACAATTCCACACGCAACAGTCGTCTTCCTGATCGCAGTCTGCCTGACTCTTCTGACGGGGTCTACCGCATACGCTCAGGGATTCGCGCGCATCTCCGGAACCGTCACCGACGCCACGGGTGCCGCAGTGCCCAACGCCCACGTCGTTGCAACTAGTGTGGCCACCAACGGCCAGACCACTGTCGAAAGCGGTGGCGACGGCAGTTTTGTCTTCCCGTCGCTCGCCCCCGCCGAATACAACATCTCCGTCTCAGCCTCTGGATTCTCCAACTTCATCCAGCACAACATCGTCCTCCAGGCCGACCAGGCCGTGACTGTCAATGTCGCACTCCAGGTGGGCGGCACGACACAAACCGTTGACGTCTCTGCCGCGCCCCCGCAGATCGACACCACGACGGGTACGCTCTCGCAGGTGATCGACCAAAAGCGAATCAACGATCTGCCGCTCAACGGTCGTAACGCTGCGACACTCACCACTCTGGTGCCTGGCGTGGTCGTCGCATCCAGCGCCAACATCGACCAGGGACAGACCAAGACATTTCCGGTAGTCGCCGCCGTCACGATCAATGGTACCCGCGCTAACCAGGTGAACTACATGTTGGATGGCGGCAACAACATCGACGAATACACCAATGTCAACGCCCCCTTTCCCATGCCGGATGCCCTACAGGAGTTCAGCGTCCAAACCAGCAACTACAACGCCGAGTATGGTCAGAACGCCGGCGGCGTAGTCAACATTGTCACTGGTAGCGGAACCAACAGGTTTCACGGTAGCGCCTTCGAATACCTCCGCAACCGAGAATTCAATGCTGCGAACTACTTCAGCTACGTGAATGGCGTGAAGACGCGCGATCCTCTCAAGCGCAACCAGTTCGGCGGCACCATTGGCGGTCCGGTCCGGATTCCGCATCTTTACGACGGCCGCGACAAGACGTTCTTCTTCTTTGGCGTCCAGTCCACACGAATTCGCACGAGTGGCGTAGGTGGCACTGCCTTTCTTCCCACGCCCGCGCAACTCGCAGGAACTTTTACCGGCCTCGCCAGCCGTGTCCTGAACCCCAAGACTCTTGCGCCGTATCCTTGCACACCAACCGGCAGCACCTTCACCTGCAACCTGAATCCGAACGACTACAACAAGTCTTCTCTAGCTCTGTTGAAGTTCCTGCCGACCATCAGCGGCAATGATGGAACGTACCAGTTCTTCCGTCCTGTCCGTCAGAATTTCATGGAGTACACAGCCCGCGTCGACCAGACATTGACCGCAAAGGACCACCTGACGCTGCGCTATTTCTACGATAGCTTCGACAATGCTGGTGTACTGGATACGTCGGATCTACTCAGCTACGCCGACGAGTCGGCCATTCGTTACCACAACGCGCTGATCTCGCATACGCACATCTTCAACGACCGGGTGCTGAACAACCTTATCCTCAGCTACCAGATTGTGAACGCTTCGCGTGGCCCGCTGCCTGGAGCTCCCAACGTAAATGACCTTGGCGTAAATGTCTGGCAGCCTGCGTTCAAGCAAATCAACCAGATTCAGGCTGCAGGCTTCTTTACCATCGGAGACAACCCGGCAGCTACCTTCCGTCGCAACAACTACACGCTTGGTGACGATCTGCACTGGGTCGTCGGAAGCCACACCCTTGGCTTCGGATTTCATGGAGAACTGTCCAAGGTTGACGTCGACAATCAGTTCCAGCAACCGGGCATCTTCGTGTTCAACAGCAACTCGTCCATCTCGAACCCTTTGGCTGGATTCCTGCTCGGCGGCCTGACCAACTTTCAGCAAGCCTCTGGACAATACTTCAATAACCGCTATCACGTATTGGGCTTCTACGGGCAGGACAGTTGGAGAGTGAACCGTCGCCTGACTCTGAACTACGGTGTTCGTTATGAGCCCTTCTTTCCCCAGCATGAGAAGCTCGAGCGACAGGGAATGTTCAGCCCCGCCGCACGTACCGCTGGCACCATCTCGACGACCCATCCGACCGCCCTCGCCGGCTTGCTCTTTCCCGGCGATCAGGGCTTTGTCGAGAACATGGTCTATCCCGTCTACACGCACTTCATGCCGCGTTTCGGCTTCGCATGGGATGCCCTCGGCAATGGCAAAACCAGCGTTCGCGGCGGCGGCGGACAGTTCTTCGATACACGCCTGCCCGGTGTATTCGACAACATCTTCGCCAACTCTGTACCGTTCGTTGCCTCGGTCAACGTCCAGTTCCTGCCTACTGCGCTGGCCGACTTCTCGAACCCCTATGCGAACATCACTGGCGGCAATCCCTTTCCAGCTCCGCAGCCACCGCCGGCCAGTTACTTCACTACGGCCAACTATCAGAACTCGAGTTACACCACGTTCAATCCCACGACGTGGCGGCTTCCTGTGACCTACTCGTGGAACCTTGCGGTCGAGCAGCAACTCACCAACAACCTCTCCAGCCGGATCGCATACGTCGGTTCGCGGAGCAATCATCAATACGTGCCATCCGATATCAACCCGACCTACAACCAGGGCCCGAGCATCGGCAAACGCATCTACTACTCCACGAATACGCTGCAGAACTACACGCAGCAGATCGCCCTGACGGACTCCGGCGGCAACGCGACCTACCACTCGCTGCAGGGCTCGCTTCAAGAGCGCGTCAGCAACGGCCTGACCCTCTTCTTCAACTACACCTGGTCGAAGGCGATCGACAACTTCCCGTTCGGAGCATCGGCCACGGCTGTCGTGCCCGGATCCGGCTACGCGCTCCCGGTGTACGAGCCCAATTTCAAGAGGCTCGATTACGGTCCTTCGGACTACGACCACCGCAACGTAATATCGATGTCTTACGTATGGACTCTTCCGAAGCTTTCGGATGGCAATGCTGTCTTGCGCTATGTGGCGAACGGCTGGCAGACCAACGGCATTTTTGCCTTCCGCAGTGGCGATCCGCTCACGATAACAGGCGCCGGCAACAGCGGAACAAATCTGGGTCGCGAACGTGGCGTGTGGAACGGTCAGAACCCCTACGGCGGCAACGCCTGCGGAACGGTCACCACCGCCTGCAAGTCCTTTCTGAATACGGCGAACTTCTCAGCCAATCCCAGCTATACCGTGAACCTACCCCTGTCCTACGGCAACATCGTAAAGGGCAGCTTCGTTGGCCCACGGAACGTCGACTGGGATGTCAGCGCCATGCGCTACTTCCCCGTGCATGAATCCGTGCAGTTCCAATTCCGTGCGGAGTTTTTCAATGTACTGAACCACACCAACTTCGGCGATCCGACTGCGTCGGTGACCAATGGAGCCTTTGGCCGCATCACGTCCACGGCCACTTATGGTGGTGATCCACGCATCGGTCAACTCTCGCTCAAACTCCTCTTCTAGGAACATCAAATCACGAAGTAAAGCGAAGCCCGGCATCAAGCCGGGTTTCGTCGCTTAACCTCAACCGCACCCAAAATCCAAATCTATTATTTGAACGGGTGAATGGAGTTGTAGTGAAGAGGAATCGGGTCTACATCTTATTTTGCAACTCAATGTCTGCCCTGATCGAAGCCGAACGAGTTGTCGTAAGAACCACAGCGAAGCGGTGAACATCGCTAATTACGCGACGGATAGATACCGGCCAACGCGATGATGAAGTTAACGCACAGATAGGGTTGCACGACCGTTATGGGCTGACCGCCACCCGTAGGGCCGATGGCAGTGGGCGCCATCAGTGCATTGGCACTGGTCGTATATGCAGGCGTGGCAGTTGGTTTTTTACCACCCGTATTCGCTTCAGCCCAGAAATTATTGGCGGGGTCAGAGCTCGTGCCCAGCGTGGTACCGCAATTAGCCGTATGGCTGTGCGCCGGCAAATTATTAACGAGAAGAGTGACATTCTCGACGCCGCTGCTCTGTCCGACCATATAGTTGCTGGTGCCAACGCTATTGCCTTGATGGATCGGGATGCGGCCTTGCAGGTTGGGGAGCGCGAAGTTGGTTCGACCGTCGCCGCCATACATGGTTCCGAGAAGAGAGAAGAGGGCTTGGTTCTGCGCTATCGGCAATAGCTGACCGTTGCACAGGGCCCAACCCTGCGGCGCGAAGTTAAAGGCAACCATCAAAATCTGACCGAGAAAGGGGTTCATTTTTGGGCTCTCCTGTCTGATATAAAGTTCACGCTGGAATGATCCGTCAAATCATTGCACGTTCTTCTGACCGAAGTCCCAATTTCCACAATCAATCCTTGACACCCCTGATAACCTTAAATCAGGAGAAAGTGGAGCCCGGCGTAAGCCGGGCTTCACGATTTAACGCATGGACTAACCCGTCGAAGTCCAGGTCTAAAGTATCTATTTTGAATACTTTGGATACTTTAGTAGGGTATGGGGGTAGTCTATACTGGCCATCGTCGCACAAGGAGAGAGCTATGCAACATCGCATCGTCGGCACCACCATGCCTGTCCTCGAGTTCGCCCTCGACCATAACGACGCCATCATCTCCGAGGCAGGCGAGCTCTCCTGGATGACCCAGTCCATCCAGATGACCACTCACACCCAGCACGCCGGCGGCGGAGGAATCTTCGGAGCCATCCGTCGCGTCGCAGGCGGCGGCTCCCTCTTCATGACCGAGTACCGCGCCTACGGAGCCCCCGGCGAGGTCGCCTTCGCCACCCGAGTACCCGGCCACATCGTCCCCGTCGAAGTCGTGCAAGGCCAGGAATACCTCGTCCACCGTCACGGCTTTCTCTGCGCCACCCCTGCCATCGAACTTGGTATCGGCTACCAGCAATCCCTCGGCGCGGGCATCTTCGGTGGTGACGGCTTCCGCCTCCAGAGGATCTCGGGGCAGGGAATTGCCTGGATCGAGCTCTCCGGCGAAGTCATCATTAAAGACCTGGCCCCCGGCGAAACCCTGCGCGTCCACCCCGGCCACGTAGGAGCCTTCCAGGGCAGCGTCACGTTTCAAATCCAGAGCATCCCCGGCATCCGCAACATGATCTTCGGCGGCGACGGCATCTTCCTCGCAGCCCTAACAGGCCCCGGCCGAGTCTGGCTCCAGACGCTACCCATCTCCCGACTGGCCCACCAGCTTCAGGAATATTTGAAGGTCGAGCGCGTCCAGGAAACCACTGAAGCCGGAGTAGTAGGAGGCGTCCTAGGCTCCATTCTTAACGGAATGAAGTAACCCTACCGTGGTCGAGGCATCGTCAGATCCAGATCCTTCGCTGTCATCTGCTTCGTCAGCAAAATGATCTGTCCCACATGCTGCTGCACATGCCCGACTACCTGGTAGATCGCATCCAGCACACTGACGTCACGCCCTTGCGGAGTAATCCTCTCCACCAACCGCTTGGCAGGCACAGAAGCAATAATCCGATTTGCCTCCGCCACGGTAGCCGCGAACTTCTCCATCAACTCAGCGCCACTCAAACCATCCGCCGCACTGAACTCCGCATCCCGCACCCGAACATCCTTAGCCCCACCCACCCCATGCATAATCCACTGCCGCATATTTCCGCAAAGATGAAGCACAAGATTACCGACAGCATTCTCATGAGCCCCATGCCGCTCCCAAATCTGCGCATCCGTCAATTTACTCAAACAAACTCGCAGGTTCTCCGTCATCCCATCCAGCTTCTTGCACGAGTAATCCAGAAACAGAGCAGCAATCGCGTTGTCCATGAAGAGCATTCTAACGCCCAAATACGACCGCAAAGCTTGACGGGCGAGGAATCGGTAGATGCTTCGATCGCCAAGACTAAGGAGGGCGTCAGTCATAAGTTATATAGATATTCATTTGACATAGATAAATCATTGGTGATATCTGTGGGTGCCGTTGAAGAGGTGGACCTGTCGTTAGTTGAGGCAGAGGAACTGATAACGTTGATGCTGCAGTGCGAATGATTATGGCTAAGAACCATAGGGTGAGCTTCCGCACGAACGATCGTTAACCGGGCCACATTTCAAGGGGGCGCCATGGGAGCGACGCAAGTTCCGGTTGATGCTCTGCACTGGATTTTGACCATATTGCCAATTGTGGCGCTGCTCGTATTTCTCGTTCCACTACGTTGGCGTGCGCCGGAAGCTGGGCCGATGGCAATGTTCACGGCAGCAGCGATCGCCCTTATAGCCTTTCGCACTCCCCTGACCACATTGGCGGTTGCAGGAGGAAAGGGCGTATGGGACGCCATCTTCATCCTGTATGTTATGTGGCCGGCATTGCTTTTGTATCAAATAACGAAGCAGGCCGGCGCATATGATGCCTTGCGACAAGGAATTGCTAAGTTCAGTCGCAACGAGCTATTTATCATTCTGGCTTTTTGCTGGGTCTTCTCATCATTTTTGCAGGGGATTGCCGGCTTCGGTGCGCCTATTGCTGTAGTCGCACCTCTGCTCGTCGCTTTGGGGGTTAGGCCAGTCTATGCCGCCACCATGTCAATAGTTGCGCATTCGTGGGCAAGGTTTTTCGGCACGCTTGGTGTAGGTTGGCTCGCAACGCTGCAAGTCGTCGATCTGCCGGATATCCCAAAGACTGCCTTTGAAGCGGCGCTGTTGATAGTGATACCAACGGTGCTCGGCGGCTTTCTGGTGGTGTGGCTTTACGGTCGGTGGCCGGCAATACGGCATGCTTGGCCCCTCGTGGTAATTCTGGGTACGATTCTCGGCGTGGGGCAGCTTCTATTCGCTTTTATCAGCCCAGAACTGTCTACTTTCCTGGCCGCAATTTTGGCACTTATCGCACTTTACCCACTGTCGCGTTGGCGACGTTACGCCGAACCAATCCAAAATATTAGTGAGCGGCCGGCAATGATGCCGGTGCGGCCTAATCAGCAGCAGGATGAATCGGCACCCGTCATGAGCCTGACGATGTCGTTCCTGCCGTACTTGATCCTGACGGCTGTCACCCTATGCGTGCTAACGATTCAACCGCTCAATAATGCGCTGAGGCAGCTACGGGTCGGTCTGCCATTCCCCGCAGTTGAAACGGGATTTGGAATTCATAACGCCGCTGTCGAACGGTACGCACCGTTTGCTCCACTAACGCATCCCGGCACTTTCTTGTTGGTCACAGCGATCATTACTTGGTTTATCTACCGCGGTCGCGGATACTTTGAGGCTTGGGCCAAGCGTCATGAGACAGAAAAAATAGGGCGTAGCCTCATAGTCGACGCCGTTCCAGCATCATTACCAGTTATCGCTTTCCTCATAATGAGCCGCATTCTTGACTACACGGGTCAGACACAGGTGTTAGCGTTCGGAATCGCCCACGTCGCGTCGCCTTTGGTGTATGCCAGTGCTGCCAACATAATCGGCACCCTGGGCGCGTTCATGACATCGAGCAGCACCGCCTCCATGGTGCTTTTCTCAGACCTGCAAGCCAGAGTGGCAACTCTGCATGGACTTCCAATTGAAACAATCATTGCGGCGCAGGCAGCCGGTAGCGCCTTTGGGAATGCTATCGGTCCCGCAAACATTGTGTTAGGTACGAGTATTGCCGGGATCAAAGGGCAGGAAGGAGCGGTATTGCGTCTCACCATTCCCTGGACGATTCTTGTGACTGTACTAACAGGTTTGGCCACTCTGATGTTGGTTTTGTATAGGTAGCGAGGACATATGAATAAGCTCGTGGTAGAGGTTTGGGCTCTCGTGTTGCTCTTCGTCGCATTTCCTTTGATTAGCTTCGGCACAACGGGCGGCAACACGCTTGTGTGGTGGATTGGGCTGGCGGTTCTTATCGTAGGCAGCGTGCTACCCGTATTGACACGCTTTGTGAGTCCTGCCACCATTCCTGACAAACCCAGGGACGCCGGCATGGAGTTCGACGATAGGGCGTCGTAGCACAGGCATGTTGGGGATACCTTGCATTTTTAAACTCATGGAAGTAGCTCATTGAGCCAGTCGTTCCGATTGAAATGTGGAGGAAGTGATCATGTCACATGCCAATGGCCCGCGCACGGGTAGGCCTCCCACTCATGCGCCACGTGGCGTCGTAGTAACTCCTCATTACCTTGCTAGTTCGGCGGGACTAAATATCCTGCAGAGTGGTGGTAATGCTGTGGATGCCGCCATCGCGGCGAACGCGGTGCTGTGCGTCGTCTATCCTCACATGGCAGGATTGGGCGGTGATGGCTTTTGGCTAATTGCCGACTCGAAGACTGGCAGCGTAGATGGACTAAATGCCAGCGGCCCAGCTGCGGGTATGGCAACCATCGACTACTATCGTTCGCGAACCTCGAACAACGAAATCCCGACACGGGGACCACTCAGCGTTTTGACTGTACCGGGAGCGGTCGACGGCTGGCGTGCAGCGCATGAACGTTTTGGACGCTTGGCCTGGGATAAATTGTTTGATGCCGCAATTACGTATGCGCGGGATGGCATTGCGGTTAGCCGTTCCCTGGCCGACTGGATACTTCAGGATGTGCCAATCTTGTCGGCTTACCCGGCCACTGCTGCCATATTTTTGCCTGATGCTAGCCGTCCGGCACGCGAAGGCCAGCGGCTGATACAGAAGGATCTTGCTCGTTCATTCCAGGAGATTGCGAGCAAGGGCGCACGGGGAGGTTTCTACGAGGGTTCAATCGCCGAGCGTATCTGCGCGAGTCTGCAGAGCAAAGACTCGCCATTGCGTGCAGATGATTTCGCCAACTTTCGGGCGGAATGGGTCGACCCGATTACATCCACGTATCGCGGATATACGGCATTTGAATTACCACCCAATACCCAGGGCTTTGCTGCACTGCAGATACTCAACCTGATCGAAGGTTATGACGTCTCTGGATGGGGCGACGGAACTGCCGATTATTATCACCACATCGCCGAGGCAGTTAAGGTGTCATTTGCAGATCGCGATGAATGGTTGACGGATCCGCGTTTCGTCGAGATGCCTGTGCAGAAGATGATCTCTAAGAGCTACGCTGACGAACGTCGAGCATTGATCGATCCTCAACACGCGCTCAATATCGTTGAGGTTCCAGCGGGCATTCCCTATCCGAAACCACACGAACATCGAGTTCCCGACGGGGATACCTGTTATTTCTGTGCCGCTGATCGAGATGGAATGGTCGTCTCGCTTATCCAATCTATTTACCACGATTTCGGCAGCGCCGTGATTGGTGGTGACACGGGCATCATTATGCAGAACCGCGGTGCCTTTTTCTCTCTTGATGAGAAACATCCCAACCAGTTGCAGCCTGGCAAGCGCACGTTCCACACTTTGATCCCGGCGTTGCTTACGCACGAAGGGCAGCCGTTTCTTGCTTTTGGATCAATGGGGGGGGAAGGCCAACCACAAAGCCAAGTCGCGCTGGCAACTCGGATCATAGATTTTGGCTATGACGTACAGCAAGCGATTGAGGCTCCACGGTGGTTGATGGGCCGCACTTGGGGCACGCAATCGCGCAATATGTCGCTCGAAGGGCGTATCTCCGACGAGGTTGTGCGTGAGTTGAAGCGACGTGGACAGCCCGTGCAAATGGTTACCGACTGGAACGACAACATGGGGCATGCGAGCGCGATCCGAATTGACCACGAATCCGGATTCTTCGAAGCTGGAGCCGATCCGCGTGGCGACGGAGCGGCACTCGGCTATTGATTCTTTTGTAAAGGTTTGCAGATAAGACAGTGGGGGCGACGGAATGAGCCAGATTACGATTACGCTGCTAATTCTTGCTCTGTCCATGGTGTTCTTCGTCTGGAATTTTCTACCTGCCGCAATTGTGGCGATCGGTGCGTCGCTTGCGTTGTATTTCGCAGGCATTCTGACGATGCGTGAACTCTTTAGCGGGTTTGGCGATCCGGTCGTCGTCCTGATTGGCTCGTTACTCGCAATTGGCGCCGGTTTAGAGAAGACGGGTGTCGGAACATGGGCCGGTCAATTGTTGATTCGTCATGCCGGATCGAGTTATACGCGTCTGATCATCGCTATCATGATTTTTGCTGCAGTATTCAGTGGAGTGATCGGAATGAACGGCGCGGTTGCCGCCATGATACCGATCACGGCGATCATCGCAATTCGGACCGGCATCGCCCCTTCAAAATTGATGATCCCGCTTGCGTTTGCATGTCTCACTGGATCAAAACTGACGCTATTAGGCACTCCTGTCAATGTGATTGCCGCTACTGAGGTTGGGGAAGCTGGTCTGGGCTCTATTCGCTTCTTCGAGTGGTCTGTCGTTGGCCTGCCGCTCGTGGCCGGGACTATCGCGATTGTGCTTTTGTTTGGCCGCGCCTTACTACCAGAACGACGTAGTCAGACGATTCCGGCTGACTTCAGCGCACATGCGAGCACGCTGGTCGAGCAATATAAGATCGAAGGCGGCTTACATCAATTTCGTGTGCGCTCCACATCACCTTTCGTTGGAGAGCCCCGATCTTCGATCACCCTAAAGGAATACACCAAAATCAATTTGGTCGGATTTCTCGAGGTTGATGGTAAGACGCCGCTTCAGCGCCCTTCAATCTCCGAAGGCGATCTACTACTCGTTCGCGGCGATCCTGAAGCAATCGGGCAATTTGCTTCTGATATGCATCTCGCAATCCGAGAGACAGATGAAACGCCTGATTCGATATCGACTACGCTTTTTAATCGCGACTCCGGTTTGGCCGAAGTTGTCATTCCGCCACGTTCCGGGTTGATTGGGCAGACCCTATTTCCCGGTATGACCGGTGAAGACGGCGATCTCATGATCCTGGCTATACAACGAGGTGGTAGCGATCTTGGGGAGACTCAACTAGTTGCCGGAGACCATGTATTACTACGCGGAACATGGGAGGCATTGGATAAGCATCTTAAGGATCCACAGATGCTAGTCGTAGATTCACTTGAAACTATACGACAACAAGCCTTGGCATTGGGTCCCGGTTCTCGCGAGGCAATTGCCATCCTGTTCGTGCTTATTCTTCTACTTGCCTTCGACGTGGTTCCGGCGCCGATAGCGGCGTTAGTTTGCGCTGGTGCCATGCTGGTAACGCGAGTACTCACGCTTCCTCAGTTCTACAAAGGAATCGACTGGAATACCTGCATAGTAATTGGCGCAATGATACCCCTTGCGACGGCCATGACTCACACCGGCGCAGCTGCGCTTATCGGGGATCAGGTGATCCAGCTTCTTGGGGGGATGGGTCCGCGTGCAGTACTGGCCGGACTATTTCTCGTGACCACATTTGTCTCCCAGTTCATATCGAATACATCAGCCGCACTGGTTATGATTCCGATCGGTATAGCCACCGCTTCCGAGCTTCGAATCTCCGCATTACCACTTGTGATCGGCATTGCGTTGGGTGCCAGCGCGTCGTTTCTCAATCCTGTGAGCACGGCAGTAAATTTGATGGTGCACGGACCCGGCGGCTATCGCTTTGGTGACTACTGGAAACTGGGCCTTATTGTTACGCTCTGGTCTTTAATCGTGGCGGTGTTCATTGCACCGCTATATTGGAAGTTCTAGCCAAAAGTTCTTTGTGTCGAGACACATCAGGCAGAGAAGGCATTCGTAGTCATATATGGTCAGGTCTGCAGGTCGTAGTAAGAGAGCAGAGATAGAGTCAAGATGGAACAACCCTTGGGTCTGTCGCGATAGAGCAAAATCACACTAACGGACGTCGGCGTGGTCGAGCTGTTAATGTCTACTGGCAATAGGCCGGCCTTGGATCGATAACAGGACGATTCACTCACCTACCAACAAACGTCCTCACCCGAATTTTGTAATGGGAACGCGTTTGGAAGGATGCACTTTTCGCGTCTCCTATCCCCCTACCTCTCTCAAAGTTTGACCTAACAGCACCCACCCCGTACACTCTTAAAAGGTCGTCAGCGAGCACTACCGTCGCGACTCCATCAATCTGTTGCCCCCTCGTTCAATGGTAGGACAGTCGGCTCTGAACCGATCAATCGGGGTTCGAATCCCTGGGGGGCAACCAGCCATTGTTAAGCGGTTCTATATTCAATGGTTTGTATAATTTTATCTCAATAAAAAATTGAATAGATACATCTAAGTAACTGAAATACGTGGGCGTTATGGCTCGCCAAGCGTAAATCTGGACTGAAGTCAGGTAGCATCTTCTCTGATAGAAACCATGTATGTCTGTATGTTGAGATAGTTCATGGGACCACTTTGCAGTTTGTGTTTCCGCCGGGATTTACTGCTGGAAATTTGGACTTGGGTGTCACACCGAGCGGAACCAGTTTCGGCAGTCAATGGCAGAACCGAGTAGCTGAACCCTCGCGACCTTGTGCACAATCCGACGCCCGTCTAGCGTCCGTGCAGTGCGACAAGTCCCTCCCCGCACCAACTTCCATTCGCTCCGGATAATCCCCGTGCTGACCTCAACGCCTCAAACGCGTGTGGCAGCCAGAAACAGATGATCGTCAAAAAGCGATATATCCCTGCACCATCGGCACCCAACCAGTCATCCCAGCGGTATAGGGAGTAAAACCCCCGCTATAAGGAGCTCCTCCGGTGAGATGGAACACTTCTGCGTTGAGCCATAGCCGCTCGGTCGGAAGGTAATACCACCTTAATCCGCCCCCATACTCATAAGGGCTGCCGAATTGCCCGCGCACCCATGATCCGCGAACATACGGCATCAATTTTTTCGGCATGACGAAATAACTCGCCGAAAACTCACCGCCGTGGTCAAAAGTGGATGAGAGAGGAAGCGGGCCGTCCGATACGAAATCATTCAGCCAGCGCATGTAGTATTGCCCGTTGACGGCAAGCCCGTTCCATTTGATGCCGTAGTCGATTGCCGACATCTTATACGTGGCATCCTGGAGTGTTACACCCGGCGCAAACGCTCCTGTGGCGAAGGCCTTCACGCCGTCGGAATTGTATATTGAGGTGTTCTCGGGACTGGATTGGTCGAGATCTGAAAAGCGATTCTCCCGGGCTCTTGTAAACGCGGTACCTAGTCGAATGCGAACTTTCCTGGAGGAGTAATAATCATCGTACATGTTGCGTGATCTACCGGGTGGCCCATAGTCTCCCAGCGGCTCCCACCAGACGCTGCCGGAAACCAGCAGGTTCGTATCGATCTTATTTGCCGCGATACTCAGGGTATTGAGACCGTTGCCGAGGAACGCCAGATAATTCAGCCCCTTCACCGCTTCTCCGCTTGCCCAGATGCCCTGAGTAAACCCGGGACGGAAGAAGTTGTCAGCCATGGTCCTGTCATTTGCCGTGAAAAATGGGAACGTGCCAACCAGTGATCGACTGCCCGGAACGCCAGTGTAACCTCCGGTTAGCATAAGACGCTTGTTGAATTGCCAGCCAATGTTGCCGGCCACGACGATCGACGCCGCGCCGGCGGCTGTCCAGACAGTGAAGCTATATGGCGCTTTCTTGTTGAAGATATAGCCGCCGAAGACCGTCATTGAGCGATTTACCGTAATGTCGTTGCGCTTATCAACAGCGTAGGAATTGCCCAAGTGGTCAGTGAAAGTTTCCTGACTAGAAAGAGTGTTGAGATATCGCACCTGGGTAGTGCCCTGGAGCCTGAGCAGGAAAGGCACCTCAGCGTTTTCGGGCGTTTCCCAGATTATGATTCCATCTCGATAACGATTCTCGATTGCCTGTAGTGCGGAAACGGATTGCGGCTGCGCGGCTTGGGCGCGCGGAACGGGGATATTAGTGACCGACGCTGCAAGCTCCTTTGTGGCAATGAAGTTTTGTGGTGAGGAAGATGAAGCATCTCCTGCTATCGGTGTCGGAGGCGAGCCCAGCCGCAGCTTTAGATCGTTAACTACCTCAAGCAGCATCTTCTGCTGTTCCTCAACTCTATTGAGCTGCTCTCGTAGAGAGATGTTCTCGGTCTTGAGCGCCGTGACTTCGCCCGCCAGGTTACCAGCCTCAACATCCGGTGACTGGCCGTATGCGACAGCCGCTAAACCCATCATGAGGGCTGCTGAGAAGACACAGGATTCATACTTTATCCACATGGCTGTTCAGGTTCTCCGCTGTTGATGCCCAGCTGACCCGGGACATCGCTGGGAATCTGGTGAAGATTTTCAGATGCGACTGAGGACGTGATTGCCTCATCGCTGCCAGCCTGGTCTGCAGCCTTTGCCCCCATAGTCGCATTGAAAGAGACTGCAATACGGGGTGTTTCTCCTGCATAAGGATGAACCCAGTGATAAAGCCAGCTGGGGAACATTACGAGTAAGCCAGATTGCGCTCGAACTCGAAGTGGTTCTCCATATGGGTCTCCTGGAGCACTCACCGCCTCGGCTCCGGCACGCGGGTCGAGAAATTCCAGCATGCCACTGAACGGCTGATCCGGACTGTCGCTACCGCTGTTCACGTAATACACTCCGGACCACGCGCTATCCGGATGCGAATGGGGCGCATGGTATGCGCCGGCGCGACACACTGTTGCCCATGCCGAAATGGCCGCAGCGCCGACGAAATTCTCGCTGCCCGTTGTTACACAGATCATTCGGCGCAATGCCCATATAATCCATGAGGTCAGCGCGGCAACACTGTCGTTGGGGCGATGAAGGAAATCCGCGCGCGAATGCCAACCTCCGATATTGCTCCTACCGAGGCTTGGATATTCCGATTCCTCCGCCAGAATCAGGGATCGCAGCCCCTGATTCATGGCTTCAGTGTCGGGCAGTTGCACACGACCGATATACGTCCCGAATGCTTGTGTGACGTTGAGATCCATGATCAGGCCCAATCAGCAGAGAACTACCGAAAGTGCAAGCCCTGCTTCGCTGGTTTCCTTGTATTTGCTGTTCATGTCTTTGGCGGTTTGAGCCATGGCGGTAATGGTTTCATCCAGACCAATTCTGTGTCTGGATGCGATTTCGTTGTTGGCAATGGCCCACGCGGTCCAGGCCTTAACAGCGCCGAACGCGCACCTCTCGATGCAAGGTACCTGCACATATCCGGCAACGGGATCGCAGGTCATTCCGAGATGGTGCTCCAGTGCCGATTCAGCGGCATTTTCGAGGACAAGAGGAGGGGCATCGTACGCAGCCGCGACCAATGCGGCAGCCATCGACGACGCCACGCCGATCTCGGCCTGACAGCCTCCTTCCGCAGCGGAGAGTGTGGCGTTGTGCTTGCAAAGGTAGCCAACAGCTGCCGCTGCGAGCATGCCATTGCGGATCTTCTCCGGCGGAAGCTTACGGTTTTCACTCAGTCCGAAGACAAGTGCAGGAAGAACCCCGGCTGAACCTCCGGTCGGCGCCGTGACGACGAGGTGACCACGGCCATTCTCTTCTGATCCGGCCAAGGCATACGCAGCAAGAACGCCGATGCCGCGGTCGGATTGAAACTCATCATCCATTGCGCGCTTGTAAACAGTCGAAGCCTTGGAGTGAAGTTTGATCGAACCTTAGCTTCAAACACCTACCCATTACTTCTTGGCAGTGACTGTGATCTCGATGTTTCCTGGTCCAACCAAGCCAGCAACATTGGTGACGCGGACATTTGTCTGTTGAAACGACTCATCGAGCGTAGCGTTGTCGGGTAAAGTAAGCGTCTTTCGCACGTCGAAACCTTCTAGGCTTGAACCGGTGCCGGACAAGGTTCCTGCGTAGCTGAATCCTGGGGGACGACTGCTCTGAGCCCGACTCAGGGCCGATGCGATAAGAAGCAAAAGAGCTAGAGGGAATCCACTCCGAATCATGACTCTGACCTCCGACCCTGGCTATGCCGAAGCTCGCCGACAAGTTCTGCGAATGACGGTAGGGCTACGAGAACACGATTACAACTAGGGAAAACACTAGTAGTAGCTATGACGTCAGTGGGGCGATCCTTGGTGGTAGTGGTAATAAATCGCCAACTCACTCGGTGAGAACTATGACCCACTTGACCGCGAAGTCGGCATTTCGGACAAGTGCCCCATTCCTGCGATTTATCAATCGTTGAGCATGGTGCTGGATGCCAGAATGACACAAAAACTAACACTTCACTAAAAAGGGATGCCGTGGTGGACGCTCTGGATTTCACCATTCTTCTGTCTGCCGGGAGCCACCACGGCTAGGGAAAACGCCACTAGACGTCTTCAGCTTTCGTTCGACAGAATCAGGAACTGGCGAAATCCGCGCCACCACGTTCCCAGCGAGATCGAAGGAAGGTGAAAATTAGTGTGGAATAGACGCATCCTGTTAGGCATTCTGATTGGCGTGGCCTTCCTTGCCCTCTATCTCTCAGGGATACAGCGGATTGCTAACGAAAAGAGCCTGCGATCGTTGGAGCTGACGGACGAAATTGGCGTCGCGGATCATCTGCGTGTTGAGATTGTGGTTACGAATGTAGACCTCGCGCAAGGAAAGCTGATGGTACGAATGCGAATGCGTCCCTCCGGCAGAATCGGATCGGATTTTCGAACTCCGAGCGTCAGGTTGAAACTCTATGTGAACAACTCTCCGGGGCAACAGGAGTTCGAATTCCCCGTAGGGCAGGGGATGACCAGGATTGAAGCGACGGTTCCCCTTGATGGAGACCTCAACCGATATCCCTTCGATCGATACGAATCCAACATATGGCTCTACGCCGACACGCCCCCGCCACCCCAAGCTCCTGAGGCGCCGCAGGTTCCACAAGCCAAACCCCCGCAGGTCAAACACGGACTCGGTGCCGCGGACGAGGAGTTGGCCCTTGACAAGGACTCGTTGCAGAAAAATGTGCCTGTCCCACTCTCAATCGCCCTCACAGCTTCGACCACGGGAGTGAAATACACCGGGGAGGTAGTCCGTAACAAGGATTCCACCGTTACACGGGTACTCCTGAACTTGACACGCCCCTTCAATGTGATTAATACCGCCATTACAGTGATGATTCTGATGATGGGCCTTGCACTGGCTGTCGTTGCAATGGTCATCAACCGGATCACGGCACAGGATACGTCTGATCTTTTGCCCCTGTCCCTGGCCATATCGCTGATCTTTGGATTGCCGGCCTTGCGAAGCATCCAGCCGGGTGTTCCAGTGGTGGGCGTGCTCGGAGACTACTTTTCGTTCATATGGGCAGAACTCTTCGTCGCCGCGTCGGCGATCATTATGATGTGGATCTGGTTGCTGCGATCCAAGAAATCGACCACACAGAAGTCTTAAGAGCGGTGATTTGACTCGCGGTCACCTCGAAGCTTCCAGATGTGACGTACCCCGGATGTCAAAATGTCGAGAACAGGGCAAATGCACCGCATAGCCAGGACTCTCTTGTCGAGTAGGCTTCCTGACCGACAAGACTTCGAGAATTTGCACGCCGTGTTAGGCCAACTGCATCTCAATCAGGGCTTCAGCTTCGGCCCTGTAATTTTTGTGCTCGGTGTTGGGATCGCCAGTGTGGGGATTGTCCGTCTTTGGCTTGAGCCGGCACAGGTTCACTGAATGCTCCGCCAGGGACCAGCATACTTCTCCATGTAAAGATCAACGCGCGCAATAGCCCCGTCCCAAATGGACGGGATAATCAAGTTATATTCCGTGTTCTTAGCCCCTCAACGATTTATCCCGTGATATCGGTTCGGCGCGCCGGGAGTCGGAACGTCGTCCGACACTTGCTCTCCATCAATATGTGTCCGAGTTAATGGAGTGTTGAGGGTGATACCGCTGCCCGAAATCTGCGCACCAGCCGAATGCTCACGAGTGAGCGGTGCGGCGACCGTTATAGTGGCACCGCCGCGGGCCCTAATAGAAGAGACAACGGCCGTTTCGGAGTTTGCTCCCTCGTCGATGGTGATTGTTTGGCCTTTACTAAAGCCAATCGCACTTGCAGCTGGGAGAACAGTTGCTCCGACGTTAGTGGAAGTGCGTACCGTCGTGGCGCCTGCTGTGCCCACCGTAGCGATGACGGCGGTTTCAGTATTCGCACCAGAGCCAATATGGAGTGTCTGGCCGGGGCGGAAGCCTTCCGTGCTGGCGACCTTGATGTTGGTTGCACCCGCAGCCGAAGCAGCCGACAACGAGGCGGCGGGCTGCGTTAAAAAGTCGGAACAGTTGCTGTCGGTATCGGCGCCGTCAGGGAAACGTCCTGCGCTTGTATTGATGGCAACAGGAGCCACAACAGTTGACCATGGGTTAAACACTGAACCAGGCGCTGGGGCATAGCAGCCGCTCAACTCGGCTCCTGAAACAGCCTGATCCCCTTCGGCGGCCCATGGATCGACAAGGCCTCCATAGTTAAGGCTGTCCGCAACCACTCCCGAAGAGTCACGCAGCACGAAGCTACCCTCTTCGACGGTGAGGGTACGGCCAAATTGTGGAGACTTCGTGGTTAATTCTGGTCCGCCAAACCACTGGTTTGGCGTGGGCGTACCCTGGTATCCCGCCGTCTTGACTTCAGCATCGCGTACGGCCGTGTGGATCGCGTGGTTGTCGGTCAGCGGTCTGTCGAGCGTTATGCCTGTCCCAAGAGCCTGGACTGGCTCGTTGCTCAAATGGGCAAAGGCAGTCGCCGGCTGAAAGCTGATTCCTGTTCCGCGATCGCTGAACGGAAGGTTGGCTGCATGATTGAACCGTAATGGAGCTGCCAGCTCCAGGCCAGTGCCCGGAGCTACCACCCATTCACTGACTCCGTGAGATTTGATAAACGCAGGGGTAAAGTCTATGGGGGTACCATCCGACCCTGGGGAGCCCACAGCGGTGACGGTAACGACTTGCTTGCTTGCAGGCGTGCCGACAGTAATCCTGTCGCCTGCGGCGAAACCATCCCCTCGACGCACGCTGATCCGGGTCGCCCCGGCGCTCGCAGGAGCTGAGAGATTGGTCTGATTTGCTGCTGACCCGACCTGTGTCACCGTAACGGTTTCGATTCCATGGCCAACGCTGTCGATATCCAACCTAATCTTGTCACCAATGGAGATATTGGAGAGAGAGGTCACCTTAATGTTGGTGGCTCCAGCAGGCGCATCCATCGCCAGATACGCTTGTGTCCCTGGTTTGCCAACTGCAGTCACCGTGGCTATCTCGTACTGCTCCACTGTATTTGCAACGAACGGGTAGGTAGAGCCATAGCCAAGCGCAATCTTCTGGCCAACAGCAAAGCCGGATACATTCTCGACGGGCACGTTGGTCGAACCGGCAGGAACGGTGATCACCGGTTCTTCGGGGAGTGATTGCCACAACATTGTATGATCGCTGGCAGGGGTCCCGAGGCTTGCGATTTTACGCAATTCTGCGCTGGAGCCGGTACCAATGTTGATTGTGTCTCCAACCGACATTCCCTCCGTGTTCCTGACCTGGATGATGCTGTCGCCTGCTCGTGCGGGAACTGCCAACCCGGAGTTGGAGAGTCCGAGCAGATAAAAACCGCCGGCCATAAGCTTCGTTCCAGCCGGGATCTTTACCATCGAAAAGATAGCCTGACGAGCTGGGTGCTCGGTCAACGTCCAGTTGGAGATATCGACGCTTTGGGGACCTGCGTTGTAGAGCTCTATAAATGAATTTGTTGGGTTGCGAGGCGAGCCTGAGGTGACTCGGAACTCGTTGATCTTAACTGGTCTGGCATTGCGAACCTTTCCAACAGTCGTCTCTACTTGCTTTTTGCCGCTGGTGGGGTTCATCCAGGATGCATTGCCAACGAGATCACCGTTAAAGGCCGCTGGCCCTGAAGTGACTTTGAAAGTCGCGCTCACGCTCCCACCTGGCGCGATTTGCTGAGCGAATGTTTTTGACGTTTCGGTAGTGCCTGAAACAACCGAGGCCCACTGCTTGCTGGGTACAGAAATGCTCAACGAAACGTCCGCTACAGGTGTTCCTGTTGTATTCGTGAATGTTACGGTGAAGTCCCGCGAAGATCCCGGAGTGAACGTTTGTGGCCCCGCAGGCGTTGTTGATGTCGCCGCAGGTGCCAAACTAAGTGGAGTGACATCGTACCTGGCAGCTACGATGTTGGCCTGGACAAGCTGGTCAACATCGTTCGATGGGAATGTGCCAGCTGCTGTCATCGCTCCTTCATAGAACGTTCCTTGCGACCCAACACTATTGTCACCGCCGTTGCCCAGAAGAATAGCTCCCTGCTTTCGCATCGGGTCATAGGTAGAATTCACACGGTGCCCATCGAACATGACTGACAGAGCGCCCTTTTGTGCGTCCCCACCCATGGATGTCCAATGATGTGGTTCTCCTTTGCCGATTGCAGTTACAAAGCGCCAGGGGATGCTGGGTAAATTGGGACAGCCTTTGGTCCCATCGTCGTTGACGCACCCAACAAGATTATTTTCCTGATCGGTCATAATCCACGGCCCTTTTCCAGCCCCGCTGTACCACGGTGTGGCGTTACCGAAGTAGAGGGTCTCCATGGTGCCGTTGTCATCATCGCGACTGTCAATCTCCGCATTGCCGTAATCGAAACAGCAGCCGGCGTTGAAATGTTTACCATTGACGACCCAGTATTGCCCTTCGGCTTGGTCGTCGACTGCGGTGCCTTTCGCATCGTTCTGGCGGAGTCCCATACCCGGTTCAATGAACACACCGTAGACCCTGTGCCCCATGATGGTAATGGGCGCCATATCAGCGATCGGAAGATTGTTGAAGCCTGCCAAGGCCGGTCCGCCGAATCCGCCACGAGGAGCCTGAGTCAAATCGTTGTGTTTGGGAGATTGATCGTAGATGATGCTGATCCAGCAATAGGTGCCGGCGCAGAACTTATCCTGCGCGGCTGCGTCAGCGTATCCACCTGGATCGTTAGCCGATGAAGCGGCAGATTGGACGATACCAATGTCCAGGGTCTTACCGTCCGATTGGCGCAAAACCTGGTAGAGGGGGCCGTTATAGGTCGCATATAACGCGCGTATAGTGCTATGTGCTGCGACACATGGGGCACCGGAAGCTGCGTAGATGTCGCACGGGCCTTGAGGTCTGTGCGAAGGAACGTCGTTTCTCGTAGGAGACTGTTGCGCAATTGCGAAGATGGCGCCCACGACCATAAACATGAGCGCGAGCCTAAGGACAAAATCGATTTTCGTTTTCATTCTTATCCTGATCTGCTGCGAGGATTCTCTTGGGCTCCAAACGAGTCTTCTCGGTTTTGAGACCTGATTTATTCCAATTTTCTGTCGGGAATACGTATACCACCTTTAGCGAGGAAGCAGGCAGTTCTGCTTGAAGCAGCGGTAAATGCGGCTACGTAAGGAAATAGCTGAGAGTCTAAAGGACCCCACGACCAACGATCTGCCATATGTCGACAATCGTGTCATTCCGCACGATGTGCAAGTAGTCATGCAGATTTACCGTTGGATCGCAGTGGGGCGTTACAAATGCGACAATGCTGCCAAGCGGCAGGCTATGAGTCGGAGTCGGAAAGGTGAGGCGGCCGTGTTCATCTCCGAAAAATGCATACGTTGTTCCTACTGGCGCCCCATTGCTCACGCGCGGTAAAGGTCCATCTGTAGCAAAGCTTTTCAGCCCAGCATCGATCGTGGCGGTGCCGGGCACGTTCTTGCTAATCACTGTGCTGTGGAGGAACAATGACGTGGCGAACCGGGCATCGTCGTCGTTCGCTCGCAAGGTGACGGCATCATATTCCACGTCCATGAAGATGTAGCTACCAGCTTGATGCTCGGTCAGGATGTCCTCGCGGCAGTCGAGTGCCAGCGTGCCCGTGCCTCCACCACTCACCGTTGCAGGCTTGAGCCCGCGCTTGTCCAGCGCCGCGATCAACCCTGAGAGGAAGCGTAACTGTCCTGTATAGATCCGGTCGCGCGCGGCGAAGTCTTCGATATGCTGCACCGATCCGGAGTACGCTTGAATTCCTCGATACGAAATTCCTTCGGCATCGCAGACCGCATTCACCAGTTGAAGTGCCGATTCAATGTTGCTGACGCCCGTTCGCCCCATGCCAAGATCCACATCGATCAGTACATCAAGAACATGCCCAGATTGATGCGCAGCAGCGGCCATCGATGCCGCGCTCTCCTGGTCATCTACGACGACCGCGACCGAAACATCATGGTCCAGCAGTTGCAACACCCGATCCAGCTTGCCGGCCCCTATCAGCGGCGAGGTGATCAATATGTTGTTGATTCCGTGCCGCACCAATGCTTCCGCTTCGTGGAGAGAAGCGGTGCAAACACCGACAGCCCCTGCGGCTATCTGACGCCGAGCGATCTCTGCGCATTTATGGCTCTTGGCGTGAGGGCGTGCTTGCAGTCCGTAGAGGTTTACCTGGTGCTGATAGGCTCTTATGTTTCGCTCGAAAGCCTCCAGATCCAAAACTAGGGCCGGCGTCGTCAGTTCAAGCAAGCTGCCCGGCTTTCCTATCAGCCTTGCGTTGGGGCCGCCAAGATGCTGCGAAGTCTCTACTTCCTGCATTTGTTACTGTCCTCCGTGCCGAAGTCCACACGCGAAAAGTCCATCTTAGTGGACAGCAAGAGCAAACCACATGTCCGAAGAGTCGGTTAATCGTACAAATGGTCTCGGAAGCCTCACGTCAATCGTGGAAGTGAATAGCTATACTTTTCAGCACAATGGTGCGAAAAGTAACGATGCGGAATAAAGTTGGTTCTATCTCATGGCGTTTCAGGTGTTTCTCTCTCAGCTGGCTTTTGATAAGCGCCGCAGTGCTTGGGCAACAGCCTGGGGCGCAAGACTTTACCCATAACGTGGACCCCTTCATTGGGGTCGATTGGGGAGGGAATACGTTCGTCGGATCCGCGATCCCTTACGGCATGGTCAAGCTCGGGCCTGATATGGTGACCTTCGACAACCGCCGTTCTGGCTTTGGTTATTTCAGCGCAGGTAACATTCTCGGCTTTTCGCATCTACATCTCAGCGGGGCCCAAGGCAAGTATGGCAATATTCTGGTCGCACCAGTCACAGGTGCGCTTGATCTGGCCGACATAAAGACACCACGTACCGACGAGGTCGCGGAGGTCGGATACTATAGGGCAAAGCTCACGCGTTATCACGTAGACGCCGAACTCACCAGCAGTCGGCGTGTAGGCTTCCACCGCTATACTTTCCCGGCTTCGCAGCAGTCACATATCACTGTCAATGTGGCCTCGGCACTTGGCCTTGGCACGGGGATCGAAGCACAGAAGTTTCTCGGGGCCGAGATCCACCTGCCATCCGATCACGAGGCTCAGGGCGTTGCGCGTTTCAAGGGTGGCTGGAACGAGGGTGGTGAGTACAAGGTTTATTACTACCTGGTGCTGGATACTCCTGCCACTTCGACACAGACTTGGATCGGCACGGCTTTGAGCGCTGCAAAGGACGCATCTGTAGTTGCTACGACGCCAGAGGGCCCATCGATTGGGGCCACCTTCGATCTCTCAACGAAGGCCAGCCAGGTTGTTCAGGTCAAGGTCGGCATCTCTTTTCTCAGCGTCGATCAGGCTAGGCGCAATGTGCAAGAGGAGATTCCGGGGTGGAATTTCGCCGCCGTTCACGCTGCGGCTAAAGCTCTTTGGAATATCGAACTCGCCAAGCTTAACCTCTCTGGAGAGACTGACGCTCAACGCCGCGAACTTTATACCGCGATGTACCACGTCATGCTGATGCCGACGGATCGCACAGGTGAGAATCCCGATTGGCAATCGGCCGAGCCGTACTATGACGACTACTACGCCATCTGGGATACCTACCGCAGCTCAAGTCCACTTCTCACGCTTATCTCTCCGGATCGCCAGCGCGACATTATCCGCTCGCTCATCGATATCTACCGGCACACCGGCTACATGCCCGATGCTCGCAGTGGCAACGACAATGGGCGTACCCAAGGCGGCTCGAACGCGAATGTGGTCGTCGCCGATGCATGGGTCAAGGGATTGAAGGATATTGATTACGAGACCGCATTCAAGGCCATGGAACACGATGCCACGGTACCGCCGGAAAACGCTCAAAAGGAAGGCCGCGGCGGTTTGAAGGATTACAACGAACGCGGTTTCATCACCCTTGCGGACGAGCGCTCTGGTTCCCGGACGGTCGAATATGCTTATGACGACTTCGCTATATCTGAACTAGCCTGTGGTCTAGGTAAGACAACCGAAGCGGCGCTCTATGCCAGCCGGACCCATAACTTTGAACATCTATGGGACAAGGATATGACCGTCCTTGGTTTCAAGGGCTTTCTTCGTCCGCGCAAGCCGGATGGATCCTGGGCTGACCCTTATCTGACAGTACGCGGTACGTGGCCGGACTTCATGTATGAAGGAGATATCTGGACGTATTCGCTGTATGCACCACAGGATATGCGGCGCCTTATCGCAATGGCGGGTGGAATTGATCTTTTCAATCGCCGCCTCGACTTTATCTTCACGCGCGGGCACTTCGACGTCACCAACGAACCCGGCTTTCTCATGCCGGTGCTCTATAACTATGCTGGCCGCCCTGATAAATCTGCGGATATCGTTCAACTCCTATTGGAGAAGGCGTTCACCGACTCTCGTGCCGGGATTCCCGGTAATGACGACTCGGGTGCGATGTCGAGCTGGCTCATCTTTCAGACACTTGGCTTCTACCCCGTTGCGGGCCAGGATGTTTATCTCATCAGCACTCCGAGCATACCGGACGCATCTCTCACTCTAAGTAATGGAAAGAGGCTTCGGATCATCGCAAAGAATCTCGACAAGTCTGGACTGAACCATTACATCCAGTCGGTCACGCTTAACGGTGTTGATCTTCCCAACTCCTGGTTCCGGCACGCACAGATTAAAGATGGTGCTACTTTCGTCTTTACCATGGGCTCCGCACCCTCAACCTGGGGACAGGCTGTTCCACCACCTTCCATGAGTGATGCGAACTTTCATTCCTGCATCCCCCACACCGCCGATCTATCTGTCCGCTAATTACTATTATTGGTGACTATGGGAATTCTCAGCACTCTCAAATGAGTGCCGCGACGATTTGGCACAACTGAGAGGAATGCTTGTGACATCGCGCCGCTTTGGGCTCCTAGCGAAAATGTCCGGACAAATCGATGGGGCGTTTATACTGGCGTGGCTCTGAAATGCTGGATAAAACTCTGGCGCATTTAACCCCTAACAAGGGCACGAGTGTGTCGCGCTCACAGGGTTCATTATGAGGTCAAAAATGAAATCGGTTTCACGTCGCGATGTGTTGAAGAGCGGGCTGCTGGTGCCGGCCGCGGCCGCGGTCCACGGAATGGGTCCGCTTGGCGCCACGATTGAGGCTGCCGCAGAGGCTTCTGGGCCAGCTACAAGTCAAAACACCGGTTCTGGTGTTGGCGGCGGACGCGAACGTCTTTTGCTGGATTTTGGCTGGCGCTTCAGCCTGGGGAATGCAGACGACCCGTCCAAGGACTTCGGATTCGGGAGCGGAAGGACCGGGAATTTCCAGAAGACGGGGAATTTCCTGCCCGCGGGAGCTATTGCGTTCGACGATGGTGACTGGCGAAGTGTCGATTTACCGCACGACTGGGCTGTCGAGCTGCCTTTCCAAAACGATCCCGCGCTATCCAGCAAGGGGTTCTACCCGCTGGGGCGGAACTACCCCGCCACGAGCGTCGGGTGGTATCGCCGCGTCTTCGACCTTCCCGCTGCGGACGCGGGCAAGCGGATCACGATCGAGTTCGATGGTTCATACCGGGAGACGATGGTAGTGTTCAACGGCTTTTACATCGGCGTACATAGCGGCGGATACGATCCGTTCAGCTTCGATGTGAGCGATTTTGTGAAGCCGGACGGCAGGAATGTCCTGCTGGTGCGAGTTGATGCGACCTCGAGCGATGGCTGGTTCTATGAAGGAGCCGGAATCTACAGGCATGTGTGGCTGGTGAAGACGCATCCGGTTCACGTAAAGAAATGGGGCACGTTTGTGAGGAGCCAGGTTCAACCGGGCAAAGCCACTCTTTCTATCGACACTGAGGTGAACAACCAAGGCAAGTCTGTACAGAACACGCGTGTCATCTCGACGGTACTCGATCCCTCTGGCAAGGCAGTGGGAAAAGCAGCCACATCCGCGGCGGCACTTCCGGAAGGAGGAGAGAAGACGTACGAGCAGGAGATCACGGTCAGTCGGCCTCTCCTGTGGTCTCTCGAAGAGAGAAATCTCTACAGGCTGGTGACTGAAGTGGAAGCGGGTGGTGAGGTTGTCGATCGCTACGAGACACCGTTTGGGATTCGCACCGTGAACTTCGACGCGGAGAAGGGATTTTTTCTGAATGGGAACCCCGTAAAGCTGAAAGGGACTTGCAATCATCAGGACCACGCCGGAGTGGGCGCCGCAGTGCCAGATGCGGTTCAGTATTACCGCATACGAAAGCTTCAGGAGATGGGCTGCAACTCCCTTCGCACGTCGCATAACCCTCCCACTACGGAGTTGCTCAATGCCTGTGATGAGCTCGGGATGCTGGTATTTGATGAGACTCGCATGATGTCGTCCAATCCAGAAGGCTTGAGCCAGTTCGGGGACTTGGTGCGGCGCGACCGGAATCATCCGAGCGTCTTTATGTGGTCCATGGGGAATGAAGAAGGCCAAGCGAACACGGAGACGGGACTGCATATTCTGACGGCGATGAAAGCAGTCGCGACGGAATACGATGGTTCGCGGCCGGTGTCGATCGCTCCTATCCGGGCGATTGGAGTTGGCGGCCTGGTTGTGTGTGACGTGATGGGCTACAACTACATGGACCCGCAGGCGGAGGAATATCACAAAGCGCATCCCGAACACCCGATCATTGGCACGGAGACAGTGAGCGCCGTCGGGACGCGCGGCATCTATGTTACCGATCCGACGAAAGGCTATGTCGGCTCGTATGATCCATACACCACCACGGGCCGTGCATCGGCGGAAGGCTGGTGGCGATTCTGCAATTCGCGGCAGTGGTGCTCGGGAGGCTTTGTATGGACGGGGTTCGACTATCGCGGCGAGCCTTCGCCATATGAGTGGCCAAACATCAGCTCGCAGTACGGGATTATCGATACCTGCGGCTTCCCCAAGGACACGTTCTTTTACTACCAGTCGTGGTGGACTGCCAAGCCGGTTCTGCATCTCTTCCCGCATTGGAATTGGCCGGGGATGGAAGGGAAGGAAATCGCAGTTTGGGTGTATTCGAACCTGGATAAGGTGGAGTTGTTCTTCAATGGCCAGAGTCTCGGCGCGAAGGATATGAAAAAGGATTCGCATCTGGCATGGGTCGTCAGATATGCTCCCGGAGCCATCGAGGCACGCGGGTACAAAGACGGCAAGGTCGTGATGACGGACAAGCGGGAAACCACGGGGGCTGCTGCCAGGTTGGTGATGAATGCGGACCGCAGGGAGGTCTCCGCCGATGGCGAGGATGTTGCCATGTTCTCAATTGAGGTTCAGGATGCCGAGGGCCGAGTCGTCCCCATCACCGATAACGAAGTGACATTCCGGGTATCAGGGGAGGGGAAGCTGATCGGTGTGGGCAACGGCGACCCCACGGATCACGGATCCGACAAGGGCACATCGCGAAAGGCCTTCGCTGGTCTCTGCATGGCTCTTGTGCAGTCAATGAAGACAGCCGGGAACATCACGGTTGAGGGGACGTCTCCAGGACTGGCACCGGCCAGCGTCACGATTACGGTGAAAGGAGTCACGCTTCGTCCGCAAGTGGCGCTCTGGCAGCGTGAAGTTCCGACGGGATCAGGCATCACGGGCCTGTGGCGGCCGGTTCCGTCAACCGCCGGCGACACCGGCATCGCCGCGCTTCTGAGGGGGGCGGGGAGCAGTGTGTTCACTCTGCGTCAGGAAGGGAGCAGTCTAACCGGCACCGTGGAGGGCACCGGCGGCGGATTCTTTGGCGGCGCCGATGTACCGGCCCCGATCGCGGACGGCAAGATCGATGGCGATCAAGTGTCCTTCAAAGCCGGAAACAACACCTACACGGGGATGCTGAAGGGCGAGCAGATAGAGCTACAACAAACAACTTCGGGTGGATTCCCAAGGCCGACTCCCCCGAAAGAAGAAGCGGGACGCCCGGCGGTTGGGCCGCCGCCCGACGGATCCGATCCGTCCATCAATGCATCGCGATTCCGTCCGAATCCTCCGATTGTTCTGCGCCGGGTTCAGAATTAGAGAGGATCCAGCTGGCGTCAGGGGCGTCGAGTGTTCAACCTGTAATCTCCGGGGGGAGGGGTGCCTTTTGGCGGCATCAATTGCGTCCCTCCAATTCCTGCTCGCAATACAGTCGAAGATAAATCCAAGGCGGAATTCCGCATCACCTCAACGTTCCACAACCTATGACAAGCCTCTCACCAAGGGATAATATTCGCGAAGGTTATTCGGCGTTATCAAGTGATGTTTCACAAAGTTTGCCTGGGGCACCTGTTTTTTTTCCAGCAGCTGCAGTGCGAGTCGAATAAGCTGCTCCCCATATTTTTCGGGAAAGTATCCTACAGAGCCAATCAGTCTCGTCTTTGGGCGGCCCAATTCAAGGATGGCGTCACTGCTTGCATTCTGACCTACGATCGCGCAGTGTTTCTCTCGACCGGCTTCTTTGAACGCCAGCAGTGCTCCCATTGCGCTTGTATCGTTGATCGTGCTCACGAGAATATGCTCTCGTTTGTTCTTTCGAAGATACTGCTTAACAGCGTCATAGCTTGCCTCCAGTTTCCCGTCGCCACTGAGCAGCCGGACTTGGCTGTCTGCAATGCCGGGCATAATCTCGCGTAAGCCCAGCAATGCGCCTGTGAGACGCGAAGCCGGTAGAGAGCCTGCCATCGGCAGTCCAAGGAGAATCACTTCGTCGACTTTTCCTCTCCAGTTAGTCTCAGCCCACCTACCGAGATATCGTCCTGCGATCAGTCCAGCTTGAGAGTTGTTCGCGCCGAAGTAAATTGCGTTGGGATGCGGAATTTCGATTGCGATAAGGGGAATCCGCTTCTCCAGCAATTTCGCGGAAATGAGCGGAGCGACGCTCGAATCTGTCTGAAACTCCATCACCAGCTGTACATCTTCTTTGACGAGAGCCTCTGCATTTTGGAGTGCGACAATGGGACTGTACGCATTGTTCAGAACAATCAGTTCGATGCCTGCCTTTTTCGCACTCGATATGAGACCGTCGGTTACTGCTCTCGAAAATGCGAATTCGTCTGATTGGGCGGCGTAGCCAATGCGAATGTTCCGTAGTGGAAGTCTCCTGATGACAGAGCGATACATCCTGAGCGGTGTCTTGTTCACAAGTCCGTGATGTTGCAATGTCGCAAGAATACGGAAGGCCGTCGCCCGGTGAATGCCTGTTCGTTCAACCACATCCCTCAACCGTAGTGGCTTCTCTTCTGCTTCAAGCGCTGCCAGTATCTGACATGCCTTGGCGACAGACTCCGTTTCTTTCGGTGGACCCGACTTGAGGTCTCGGGAAGTTTTCACAAGCGCTCCGTCAATAGACAACTTATTTCTATTTGTTTTTTTGTTCTGTTATTTGTCTCAATAAGCGAGACAAATAACAACCTCAAATAATCTATCTCTTCCAATAATTTCTTATATTTCAATGTAATTTCAAAAAATTTATCTCATACATCGAGATCTACGAGAAGAGAAGAGAAAACCAATTGCAAAACTACGCGATGGAGAACTACCTTTGCAACCGGTTTCAAATTCCCAACTTTTCAGAGCCCTGCACATGGACGCCTGATGACGGGCAGGGAAGCTGGGAAAAAACGTATGAGAACGGCTTGGAGGACAGGATGAAGAAGATACAGGGAATGAAGAATCGAGTGGTCTCAGTACCTGGCCAACCGTGGCTGCTGACAATAGTCTGCGTGCTGGTTTTTGGTTGTCTGTCGGACGCGCCAATTCAGGCTCAGCAATATCTCGCCACTCTGACCGGCCAGGTCACCGATTTGTCGGGAGCTGTGATCCCCAAGGCCGACGTAACGGCAACGAATGCCACCACGAAGTTCGTTACCAAGGTAGTCACTAACGGTTCTGGTGGATACTCGATCCCGTTTCTTACCCCTGGAACCTACAGCGTGACCGTTGCAGGTTCGGGCTTTCGAGCTGAGACCCGAACCGGAATTGTTCTAACAGCCGGGGCGAATGTACAGGCCGATTTTTCCTTGTCGGTCGGTAAAGTCGGGGAGCAGGTAGTTGTTACCGCAGAGACGGCGCTGCTTGATACGGGTTCAGCCAATCTTGGGACGACACTCGGAACGAAGGAAGTGACCGACCTGCCGAACGTCGGGCGCAACCCATTCGTGCTCTCTACGTTGGCCGCCGGCGTTACGACCGGCGCTTATATGCAATCGAAGGCGAGCGGCTTTACGAATCCCTTCAGTGGAACGGCAGTGCAGATCATTGCGAATGGAAGCAGTGGTCACAATCGTCTGACCCTCGACGGTATCCCCGATGATCCGGCGGAACGGCTCTCAGGCGCGAGCTATACCGGATTTGTGCCCTCGCCCGAGGCGGTGCAGGAGGTCAAGACTCAGACAGCGCTTTACGACGCACAGTACGGACATGGTAACGGCACCGTCTTGAATACCGTGTTGAGAAGCGGATCGAACGAGTACCACGGCTCCGCCTACTTCGTCTTTCGGAACACATATTTGAACGCGAATACCTATGAGCGCGTACCGACACAAAATGCTGCAGTCAATCCAACGCACCGGGTGAACGATCAGTGGAGCCAACCGGGGTTTGTGATCAATGGGCCGCTGGACATCCCGCATGTCTACAACGGCCACAACAAGACCTTTTTCATGGCTGCTTACGAACGGCTCCAACTGCATCAACCGGTTCCTTTTTCGGGGCTGGTGCCAACGGCTGCGCAGGCTAGTGGAGATTTCTCGAGCCTTTGCTCCAGCTACGACGTAAATGGAGTCTGTCTTCCGGGAGCAGGCGTTCAAATCTATGATCCTCTAACGGCTGACGCCTCCGGAAATCGGACGCCTTTCGCAAACAACAAGATTCCTACTTCGAGAATCAATGCAGCGGGCGCAGCATTGATGAGCTATTATCCGGTACCGAATAGCAGTCAAAGCGCCACCGTGAACTACATCTCGTCCGACACATCTTCGCCAAACAAGTATTATTCATTTGTAACGCGGGTAGATCACTCGATTTCAGATCGCAACAAATTCAACGCCACCTTCTTTAAAGCTGTTCTCAATCAAATCCAACCGCACGCGGGCTTTCCCAAGCTGGTTGCTCCAACCGGGGTCGGCTACACGGTTTACCGCAATAACATGGGTGGTAGTTTGGATTACGTCACAGTGATTTCGCCGACGCTCGTTGTAGATGCTCGTGGTGGGGTTATTTATCACCCATTTGGGCTGATCTATCCAGGAAACACATTCAATCTTTCCACGATAAACATGAACGGAACGGGACTCCCGTATCAATCCTTCCCCGGCGTCTATGGTTGTGATGCCTGCACAACCATTGGCTCGGCTTCGGGCACCAGTCCGGGTTCATCGACGCCGTATAGCGGGCTCTCGGCGGGAAGTTCGGGACAGATCAGCACGGATACACTTGGATCGTACTCGGTGTTGGTTTCGAAGACGATCCAGCGGCACGCGTTACGAGCTGGATTCGAGGGCAATATCATCCGATACAACGTGCAGAACCCGCAGAGTGGTTTAGGCACCTTTCTCTTCAATCGTCAATTCACTCAAAAGAATTCGAGCTGCTCGACGTCCTCAACTTGCACCGTTGGGGGTGATTCGGCCTCCGGAAATCCTTTTGCATCATTACTGCTTGGCTATCCTTCAAACACCAGTTCGACGAGCGGGAGCTACACCAATCAAGTAGCCTATGCGCTGCAGCAGCTTTATTACGCACTGTATGTGCAGGACGATTGGCGCGTAAGCAGGAACCTGACGATAAACGCAGGTCTTCGTTGGGACTATGAGTCTCCGTTTACGGAGCGATTCAACCGGCAGAACATTGGCTTTTGCACAACTTGCCAGAACCCGCTCCAGTCATCCGTGTCCGGCCTTACGCTGAACGGCGGCTTGCTCTTTGCAAGTTCATCGAATCGTTATCCTTTTCCCAAAGACTTCAATAACTTCCAGCCGAGACTTGGTGCCGAATATCAATTGAGCTCCAACATGGTGGTACGCGGCGGATTCGGAATTATCTACTTCAATACGCGGGAAAGCCCATTAGGCCAGGGGTTCAGCTCTTCGACCAGCTATGTGGCGACGTTGGATAATACTCATCCCGCAATAAGTCTGAGCAATCCATTCCCCAATGGAGCGAATCTTCCAACAGGAAGTTCACTAGGGCTTGCGACGCAGGTTGGCCAGAGTGTGACCTTCCCCTACCCAGACCATACGCAACCGAAGATTATCCAGTATTCGGCCAGCGTCCAGACGCAGTTACCGGCCAACCTGGTGCTTCAAGTCGCTTACGTAGGAAATAAAGCGTCGCAGCTCGAAATCAATAAGAGCATCAATGCTGTGCCTGCTCAGTATTACAACCAGGGTGCAGCAGGAATCACTTACCTGCAGACCCAGGTTCCCAATCCTATGGCTGGCTTGCTGCCTGGATCCTCGTTGAACACAGCAACGGTTCAACGGCAGTTCCTGCTTACGCCATTTCCTCAATTCACGGGTGTAACCGCCAACTACGCCTCCACGGGCAACGTTCTGTACAACGCGTTGCAAACGACCGTGACCAAGCGTGCAGGCCACGGTGTGACGATCCAGGGAAACTTTACGTGGTCCAAGATCATGGATCAGACCACCTATCTGAACGCGCAGGACAATTTCGACTCTCCATTCCGCTATGAGGATTCCAACCCGAATCTCGTAGCAAATCTCGTCGGAATTTATCAGTTCTCCTCGTTGTCCGACAGACCAGGCTATGTGCGGGTACCGTTTGGAGGATGGCAGATGAACGGCGTGCTCCGCGCACAGAATGGCGGCCTTGTTGCAACCCCCGGAAATGTCACGCCGCTCAGCACACCACGTCTGGGAAATGCCACCTATGGACGGTATTTCAATACCTGTTACGAAAATGCAGCTGGAGCGTTGGTGATGACGACTGCTTCGGCACCCGGTTGCGACAGCGCTTCTTCCACACCGGCGTTCCAACAGCATCTTGCATTTACGCTGAACAACATTGGACCGTACATGAATGGTGTTCGCCAGAGAGTTCACCCCTTGGTGGATTTTTCCCTGTTCAAGCAATTCAAATTGCGTGAGCGGCTGAATTTTGAGATTCGTGGCGAGTTCTTCAATGTCCTAAACACACCTAACTTCGGCGGTCCAGGCACGACGCCTGGCTCAAGCTCTTACGGTGTCGTAACGCTGACTCAGGCAAACGATCCTCGTTTGACCCAACTCACGGCGCGTATCAACTTCTAACTCGCCTGAAAGTACACGCGCTGAGAGGCAATTCAAGCTTCGCAGCGCGTCTTTCTTTCTAGTCGCAAAATGGAACCAGCACAATCAAAGCTAACATCGTTTGAAAAAGGAAAAGAATGCGCGTCACTTGGACCCTGCTCATCGCGAAGAGGTACCCGGCAATCGCAGCCGCGGTTTTTCTTTCCACTGCCCTCGCTGCGGTTGTCGCGCAAGCGCAAGGGAAGTCCGAGTCATCATCTACCAAGGGAGACTTCCTCATCCAGGGCTTCCAGACCCCACCAGTAACAGCTCGTCTGCGCTGTTACTGGTGGTGGCTTAACGGTCACACAACCAAAGAGACCATTACTCGTGATCTGACCGAGATGCAGCGCAAAGGCTATGGCGGTGTACTGCTCGTAGATGCCAATGGTGCGAATCAGAATGGCAATGACAGCGTTCCCGCCGGCCCTGAGTTCGCTAGTCCAGCTTGGACGGAACTCTATCTCCACGCCTTGCGGCTCGCAGACCAACTCGGCCTCGAGGTTACTCTCAACATCACAAGTGGGTGGAATCTAGGCGCTCCTTGGGTCCAGCCCGAACAAGGTTCGAAGCTTCTCACCTGGTCACATACCACCATCGAACCAGGCGCCGGCGTCACAATCAAACTCCCTGTCCCACCTGTAAAGAATAATTTTTATCGCCAGATTGCTGTCCTCGCCTATCCGCTCCATCAAGGGGCTCCATTACCCGGCCGGGAGGGCACCACCCGCAAACCCATAGCAAATCTGGCGCTCAAGTCAGCCGCCGCTGAAGGCAATTTCTCCATGCCGGACTTGACCTCACTCCTTACAGATTCATCGCCGCGCAAGGATGATGAGGATGCCAATATAAACGAGGTGCTCGACATTAGCAGCAAAGTGGACCCCGATGGATCACTGCATTGGAATCCGCCCTCAGGTAGCACACAAAGCTGGGAGGTGTTGCGTATCGGTTACACCAGTTCCGACGCTCGCGTCTCAACTTCCAGTGGTACATGGCAAGGACTGGCCATCGACTATCTTGATCCTACGGCTCTCGATCTCTATTGGCAGAAGACCGTTCTTCCGCTGCTCACGGCTGGCCGTCCCTATGTTGGTAAGAGTCTGAAATATCTGGCCACCGATAGCTGGGAACTGGGCGGCACCAACTGGACCGGAAACTTCCGTGAAGAGTTTCAGCGGCGGCGAGGGTACGATCCTGTGCCGTATCTTCCCATCGTGGCCGGGCGCATCCTTGGCGACCGCGATCTCAGCACCCGCTTCCTCGCTGATCTCCGTCGCACCGTCGCCGATCTCGTCAATGGTCATTACGACCATCTCGCGCAGCTCTCAGCGAAATTCGGCCTGGGCATTCAGTGCGAGTCCGGAGGCCCGCACGGCGCCCCCTTCGACGCACTCGAGACCTTTCGTTCCAGCAGTATTCCCCAGACCGAATACTGGGCCATGTCGCCAGAGCATCGCTCGGCCGATACGGATCGGTTCTTCGCGAAGGAAGCCTCCAGCGCGGCACACATCTACGGCCGGCCGCTCGCAGCTGCTGAAGGCATGACGTCGATCGGCAATCACTGGAACGAATCACTCGGAATGAACCTCAAGCCTTCGTATGACCAGGCTCTTACCGAAGGTATGAACCGTCTCGTCTGGCACGAGTTCACGTCCTCTCCGGCTGAACTCGGCCTCCCAGGGCAGGAGTACTTTGCCGGGACTCACCTCAATCCCAACGTCACATGGTGGCGCGATGCCGATGCCTTTTTTCTCTACCTCAACCGCGCTCAGTTTCTTCTTCAGATGGGAGAACCCGTCAACGACGTCCTCTACTACTATGGCGACAACGTACCCAACTTCGTCCGCCTCAAGCGCGACGATCCCGCTAAAGTCCTCCCCGGCTATGACTACGATGTCACCAGCACTGACGCCCTCCTGCATCGCTTCGTCATCGCGTCCGGCGCCATTCAAACGCCCGAAGACATCCACTACCGCGCGCTTGTTCTGCCTCGCTCGCGGATACTCCCGCTAGTCGCCTTGCAGTTGGCCCAACACTACGTACAGGCTGGTGGTACCCTCATCGGTCTGCGTCCTCTTCGTAGCCAAGGAATCGTTTCGGATGCAGAAGGGAAACAATTCGCCTCAATTGCCGAGGGCCTATGGGGCAACTGTGAACAAAAGCCAGAGCACCACGTCGCTATCGGCAAGGGTGAACTCTTCTGCATCGATAATGCCCGCGAAGCGATGCAGGCTAACGGTATCCTTCCGGACTTCGAGGAAGGCCAGAACTCTTCTCTTGACTACGTCCACCGCCGCTCCGCAGACGCCGACATCTACTTCATCCGGAATACGCAGCCGCAGCCTTTGCATACGTCTGTGACACTGCGAGTCAGCGGCAAACAACCTGAGATATTCGATGCCGTTACCGGCCAGGTACAGAAATCTCTCCTATTCACCCCAACTCCCGACCATCGCACCTCCATACAACTTTCGCTCGAACCTTACGGATCAATCTTCGTCATCTTTCGACATCCCGCAGCGAAGAACTCTGTTGTCAGCATCGTCCGCAATGGAAAACTCCTCTACGTTGCTGCACATCCTGATCAAGCAATGCTGCCCGAAGGCTTCAACATACAAAGCAACGACGATGTTCCCATCCTCAACACAGCGCTGCCCGGCGACTACGACATCACGTTCAGCAACGGAGACACCAAGCACATCAGCACGAGCCACGCTGATGCGATTAGCATTCATGGCCCCTGGACACTCCGATTTCCACCTGACTGGGGAGCACCCTCGGAAGTTCAACTCGCGAACCTCGAGTCCTGGACGACATCTCCGAACTCCCGGGTTCGCTATTTCTCGGGTACTGCAACGTATCAAACGAAGTTGAACCTGACCCAATCCCAACTCGCGGGCGGCCACGCTATCTGGCTCAATCTTGGCGAGGTCCATGAAGTCGCTGCTGTCCGCATTAATGGCAAGCCCGCAGGTACTCTCTGGAAGAAGCCCTTTTCTGTGCGCGTCGATGGCTTTTTGAAGGCTGGCGAGAACACCGTTGAAGTCGATGTCACAAATCTCTGGCCGAACCGGCTAATCGGCGACGCTCAGTCCCCCGCGGACAAGCACTTCACCTGGACCAACATCCGCAAATACACAAAAGATTCTCCACTTCTACCATCAGGCATGCTGGGTCCCGTTGTACTGGAACCGGTATATCGGTTGCCGCTTAAATAATTAGAGGACCAGGGATGAGCGATTTGCCGAAGTTGCGAGTAGGTCTGCTTGGAATCGGGTTGGCGGCGTACTGGACACAGTTCGATGGTCTCGAAGAGCGCCTGAAGGGATACCTCGATACTGTGGCGGAGAGACTCTATGACCCCACACGCGAAGTCATCAATTTCGGCCTTGTCGACTCCGCGGAACGCGCTTCTATTGTCGGACATGAAACGAGGGTGCAGGATATCGACTTTCTCGTCATCTATGTTACGACCTATGCCCTCTCTGCTATAGTCCTGCCGATCGTTCGCAAAGCGAAGGTTCCCGTACTCGTCTTGAATCTACAACCAACAGCCGCGCTGGACTACGCGCGCTTCAACGATCTGCAGGATCGGACCACAATGACTGGCGAATGGCTTGCATACTGTTCGGCCTGTACTATGCCGGAGATCGCCAACGTCTTTGAGCGCTGCGAAATTCCTTTCCATCAGGTGAACGGAAGACTGGACGATGATCCCGAATGCTGGCGTGAGATTCATGAGTGGATGGACGCTGCGCAGGTTATGCATGGACTCAGCCATCTCCGCTTAGGTCTGATGGGCCACTACTACAGCGGCATGCTCGATATAGCAACGGACCTGACGGCGGTGAGCTATATCTTCGGGACGCATTTCGAGCAACTGGAAGTAGATGAATTGAGCAGCATTCGCCTCAATGTGTCGGATACGGAAGTTCGGCAAGAAGTGGAGGTCTTAAGGGACGCCTTCGATATACAAGAGGACTGTTCCTTCTTCGAACTGGACCGTGCTGCCCGAACCTCTGTTGCGCTGGAGCAGTTCATAAAGAAATATTCTCTTGGCGCTCTGGCGTACTACTACAAAGGCTCCGGCTCTGAATTGAATGAAGACACTATGAGCTCGATAATTCTTGGCACGTCTTTGCTGACCAGCCGTGGCATCCCCGTCGCCGGAGAATACGAGATCAAGAACGCACTCGCTATGAAGATCATGGACAGCTTCGGAACCGGTGGATCCTTCACGGAATACTATACGGTCGATTACACAGACGATATTGTGTTGATGGGGCATGATGGCCCCGGTCACCCAGGCATCGCGGATGGAAAGACAAGGGTTCGACCGTTAGACGTCTACCACGGCAAAGTCGGACGTGGACTTTCCGTCGAAATGAGTGTCAAGGCGGGCCCGGTTACTTTGTTGTCTGTGGTCGAGAGCAAGAGGCGCGGCTTTAAATTGCTTGTCGCTGAATGCAGTATCGAAGCTGGGCCGATTCTCGAGATTGGCAATACGAATAGCCGCTATCGTTTTCCAATCGGAGCGCGAAAATTCATTCAGCGGTGGAATGAGCACGGTCCAGCACATCATTGTGCCGTAGGAGTCGGGCATATCGCGCATAAACTCGAAAAACTCGGAGCCCTTCTGAATGTTGATGTAGTGCAGGTGTGCTGACCCACAACTCCGCGATACAGTCGAAATTGGCGGCATCAATGGCCCGGGCGATCATTATCAGTTTTTATTCGAGGAACTGACCGAACACAGCCGCACATTCTTCCAGAAAAGTCCGGTCGGCCGATCCGAAAGCATTAAGAGTATGGCTGTCGATGTCAATCTCTCCCACAACCTTTCCATTGGCGCGGATAGGAACAACAATTTCCGACTTCGTGTCGATCGAACAGGAGAGATACCTCGGATCAGAGGAGACATCCTCTACGATCACGGTTTCTCCTTGCGCTACTGCGGCTCCGCAGATGCCCTGCGTTACAGGAATGCGGATATGTTCCGTAGGAGCACCTCGAAATGGCCCGAGAACAAGAACACCGTCGTCGCTGGGATCCAGCATGTAGAACCCTACCCAGTTGTAATTTGGCAGACGCTCGGCAATAAGGGCGACGCTGAACTCCTGGAGCGAAGCAAAGCCTTTGGCTATCGTCGCGAAATGCCTAATTTCCGAAACTATTTCCTGAAGGGCTGGATTTGACATTCCTCTATTGTCCCTCACTCGCATCAAGCGAACTTCACAAAATGAAGCGCCACCGAGTTCATGCAATAGCGAACTGGTTTTCGTCATCAAGCTAATGCTGAATTTGAGGAAATGACGACCGACTCTCATTCAGATTGGGGATTTTTCCCTCAGGCTGAAGCACGCCTACGGGCTTTTTCGCATCAAACGAAATGAATCAGATGAGTTGATCTGCTGAAGCCCCTGGAAATTCAGCGGGACTGGATGCGACGGGAGATTCACTGCGAACTCCTGACTTCAGGAGGCTTCTGTTCAATTGGTTTCTTGAATTTTCTGCGGAAAGACTGGGCGCGCTTCATGAAGATCCTGAGTTTGCGATTGATCCTCGCGTTGATCATTGGTGTGACTTTCGTTTCGCTGGCTTCGTCCTGGTATGAGGTAAGGACTACGAAAGATGCACTACGCCAGGACCTCGAGAGCAAAGCTGAAACTCTTGGCCAGAGCTTAGCCGCTGGTGCGGAGTCACCCTTACTGGCGGGGGACACTGCCAGGTTGGAATTGATGGTTCAGCACTTCACCAAGCGCGACCATCTCCTTGGAATTGGCATCTACAGCCGCGATGATACTCCGTTGGTTGCAACTCCAGGTCTCGGCTCTCTGCTAGCGGGCGCGCCAAAACTCATGACGGACGCCATTGTTGGTAATCGCACGGTCAGTGAATTTGTCCGGGTGCGTCTGAAGCGTACCCATATGCTAGTCACGCCTATACGCACAGCAGACAATAAAGTCGTCGGAGAAATCGTCGTCATCCACGATGCGACCTATATAAGGAGCGAGATTCTTCGGATCTGGAGTCGAATTTTCCTTCGCATCGCGATTCAAGTGCTGGTGATTGCAGTTATCACATTTCTTGTTTTGCGTTGGAGCCTTGCAGGACCGATTGCGCATGTGGCGCAATGGATAAAGGCACTCCGCACCGGACGGCACGCCGTTCAGCCCACACCCCAAGATCTGAATTTTCTTTTGCCCTTCGCGAATGAGGTAGCTCCGCTGGCAGAGAGTATGCGGCAAGCGCGTGCCGCGGCAGAAGCGGAAGCCAGATTGAGGAACATCAACGAATCTCTGTGGACTGCGCAGCGCCTCGCGGATCACGTACGCAATAAGCTAAATGGTAGCAGCCTTTTCGTGGTTTCAAACCGCGAACCGTACACGCACACACGACAAGACAAGAGGGTAAATGTCACAGTGCCAGCCAGCGGGTTGGTCACTGCGCTTGAGCCGATTCTTCGTGCATGTCACGGAACCTGGGTAGCTCATGGAAGCGGCAATGCGGACGCGGAAACGGTAGACATCCATGACCGACTGAAGGTACCACCAGATGACCCACGTTATACGCTTCGTCGCATCTGGCTCGGCAGGGAAGAAGAAGATGGTTACTACAACGGGTTCGCGAACGAAGGTCTGTGGCCACTTTGCCACATCGCTCACACGCGCCCGATTTTCCGCACGTCAGATTGGGAGTACTACAACAAGGTCAATAAGAAGTTCGCCGACGCTCTCGCGGAAGAGATAGGTAGCGAGGAACATCCGGCTGTGCTGATCCAGGACTACCACTTTGCACTCCTACCCCGAATGCTAAAGGAAAGGTTGCCCCACGCGAGAGTCGCTATCTTCTGGCACATCCCCTGGCCCAATGCCGAATCATTTAGCATCTGTCCGTGGCAACGGGAACTGCTCGACGGTTTGTTGGGAGCGGACCTGATCGGCTTTCATACGCAAGCCCACTGTAACAACTTCCTTCATACGGTTGACCATGTGCTCGAAGCCAAGGTTGATTGGGAGCACTTCTTTATAGAACGCAATCAACATCGATCCTCTGTGCTCCCGTTTCCGATTAGTGTTGAATTGGTTGAAGACCGTTTTGATGCACGGAACGAAATTAGTGCAGAGGAAGAACGTAGCACGTTGCTCCTCGAATTAGGAATTGAAGCGACATTCCTCGGTGTAGGCGTCGACCGTGTGGACTACACCAAGGGCATACTGGAACGCTTTCGGGCGGTTGAGTCACTTTTGGAACGGTATCCTAAATATCAGGGAAAATTCACTTTCATTCAGATCGGTGCACCGACTCGCAGCCGCATCAAACGGTACGTCGATTTTCAAGTGGAGGTCAAAAACGAGGTCGAGCGGATCAACGCACGGTTCAAACGGGGAAAGTGGAAACCGATCGTTTTCCAGAACCGGGAGCATACACATCAGGAGGTGCAACGCTACTATCGAGCCGCCCATTTGTGCATGGTCACCTCCCTGCATGACGGGATGAATCTAGTGGCGAAGGAGTACGTAGCAGCGCGACAGGATGAGCGTGGCGTACTGATCCTGAGCCGGTTCACTGGCGCGGCGAGAGAGTTGCACGATGCGATCATCGTGAATCCCTACGACGTTGAATCGACCGCCGAGGCAATTGCACAGGCACTCGAAATGAATGTGAGCGAAATGGCTGATCGAATGAGGCGAATGAGAAGGTCGGTCATGGAGCGCAACATATATTGGTGGGCGGGCAGCCTGATCGGTCAGCTCTGCTCAGTTCGGCTAAGGCAAAATCGCACGAATATTTCTGTGATTAACAGAGCTCAAGTGGAGAGGTAGCTTGCAGGACAAAGAGACAGCAATTGAGCTCACTGCGTTTCTGCAACAGACCAAGACAGCGCAGACAGCGGTCTTACTGCTGGACTACGACGGTACGTTGGCACCGTTTCATGTGGACCGGAACCTCGCTTATCCCTACCCTGGGGTCATCTCGATCCTGGAAAGAATCGTTCAGTCTGACAAGACGCGCGTAATCATCATTTCGGGACGACCCATCGCGGAGCTCAGGACCCTCCTGGGCTCAATAAGCAGTCTCGAGATATGGGGATCGCATGGTCTGGAACATCAGTTGAGCGATGGAAGCTACAGTCGCGTTCAGGTGAGCGAGGAGAATGCAGAATCTCTGGCGGAGGCCGAGGAGTGGGTCGTTGCGCGAGGGCTGTTATCCAGCGCAGAGATCAAGCCTGGTGGGATTGCTATCCACTGGCGTGGAATGTCACCTGCCGAGGCAGCGAGAGTGCAAGCTCTGACTCAGCGCGACTGGGCAGCGTTGGCTGAAAGATCAGGACTTAAACTGCTTCAATTTGAAGCCGGATTGGAACTGCGCGTATCACATCCGGACAAGGGTGATGCGGTGAGGTCGATACTTGCGGGACTGGACTCGAATGTGCCGACCGCATATTTAGGTGACGACCTTACAGATGAAGATGCTTTTCGTAGTCTGAATGGACGTGGTCTGTCAGTCCTCGTGAAAGCTGATTATCGCGAGACTATCGCCAAAGCCTGGATCAAGCCTCCACTGGGATTAATTGAGTTTCTCGAACGATGGCTGAATAGTGTTTCCGGATAGCCTGATCTTCCCTAGTCCAAAAGCACTTGAAAAGACGGAACAAATAGACTTAGGAAATCCCTGACAACGCCATCGGGAAGATATAGCACCCTCCTCCAGAATTTGCTCTTGACAGTTTTTGGGCGACGTTGCTAGCGTTATTCGGCATTTGGAAATTGTTTCTCAAATGCAACAAACCATTGCAGAACTAACTTATCTATTGGAGAGCTTTTATGTACAGAGTGTTAGTACGTTTCGTTCCTGCGACCTTTGTAGTCGCCCTCTCCCTCTTTGCACACGCCACAGAAATTCCAATCGGGACCCAAATCCCGGTTGGCTTCATCAGCTATAACGTCACCGGTACGAACGTGGCGGAATTCGATATTGTCAACTTTACGGGTCCCAATGCATCCACCCTGCCCGATACAACCTTTCCAATCACAACTCCTCTATCTCTTTCCGGCCTCAGTCTGACCGTTGATTTTGCTGGCGGCGTTTCGGAGGTCTTCGATTCTTCCTACTTCACCCTGGATGGAGACGGTCTCTCTTTCGACGGAAAACAACTCTCGACCCTGAGCGGCGCACCAACCGGTCTTTTTGGCGCGACCGATGCCATCTTGACAGGTGTCTTCGACTCATCGCAGGTGACACTGAACGATGGAAGTGTGGTGTATCTAGGTTCCAATTTCAGCACGACGATCAGCGATCCCGGTGGGTTGTCGGATGGAGATCTAGGCGTTATCAATGCGACTACGGTGCCTGAGCCGGCAACCTGGACTTTGTTGGGAACAGGAGTGTTCGGCCTGATCACTGCAATGGGTGCCGGCGTGGTGAAGCGTCGCTTTTCGGGGGCCGCGCTTGGTCTCGGCGGTGTCCTTGCTTTGTCGCTGCTTCCAGCCACGTCAAGGGCCCAAACTGTGGTCAAGCTCAACGCAACGACTAGTCCGAGTTCCGGAGCGACGGGAGGAGTTGTGAGCGTGACCGGCACGGGCTTTCCATCGGGAGTCACCGCGGCGGGTACCTCCGTTTCGTTGTCTTCAACGTGTGGCGGAGCACCTACAGTGGCAACCGTTACCACCGTGCAAACCGTTATTGGAACGAGTGACAAGATCGGGTTTACGATTCCTTCCTCTCTTGCTTCCGGAAGCTACTTCGTTTCGGTCAGCGGCGTCAGCTTGGGTGCGGTGAGCTTCAGCAGCAGCACTTGCTCGACGGTCAATGTCGTCGGCGGCCCGTCGCCCACCCTGAGCATCGATACGACTAACCCTGTCGACTGGGTGATCAAGAACGGCGCTATGACGATCGATTACAACTCCACGTCTGGCGCCATCTGGAGCATCGTACCCACGGGAACTCAAGACCAACTCATCGACTTCAACCCAGGCAACGCTACTATCAACGGCGTTGTCTACGACCCGGCGGACGGAGAGAGCGCAATTGGCGGAACAACGATACCGAGTACCTGGACTGGCCCTTCCGGCATCCCCAACCTCCCCGCCAGCTTCGCCAATAAGGAGCCCAAGGGCTTCTACATGGATCCGTCCGGTTTCAGCACGGTGACCGCCGTTCCCAGCTACACCCTGACATCTTCCTATCTCGACTGGTGGGTTGCTTTTCCCGCCTCGGGCGTTGCTCCCACGAACACGACTGCATACGAAGAACACTTCGTGGTGACCCCGAACGACCCCGGCATTCACATCTACTTCAGCCTTAACCATCCCGCACAAGTTATGAACTCCAGCGGCACTCTGGTGAACAACGCCGCCGGAACCATTGGCGGCCAAGTGCAGTGGATCTGGCGAGGCAACGTCAACGAATTTACCAACTTTTACCAGAAACTGGCGGACCTGAGCATGGTGAATGGCGTGACGACACCGCTTCCGTCAACTGACGATTGTTTCTCCGGCGACAACGGCCGCAACGACCAGGACGTGACAGGCCGCGACACCATCGATCTCCATCCGCAGGTAGGAGTGGAGAATGCCTTCTCACCGTATCCCGACCCAGCCAGCCAGATCCCGCAGGGCTTTCATCGCCACTATTGTGTGAAGTATGACTTCTCCAGCTACGAGTACATTCACCAGGCGCACGGACTCTTTGGCAGCAAGTATGGACAGTGGGTGGTCTTCACAGCCGGCCATGACACACTGATCGATGGGCCGACGAAAGAGAACCTCAACTTGACGGGCAACATCCTTACCATTGAGCCCAACTCAAACCACTACAGGACCGGAGGTGTTGGGACCACATCGATCCCTGCAGGCACGGCCGGAAGCCGCCTCTATGGCCCCTTTTATGTGCGCATCAATCACTTCGGCATGGCCACCGATTCCTCGATCAACGGCGGCGTCATTCAGACGCCCGACGACATGTTTAACGATGCCGTGGCTGCAGGGACCAGCTTCACTCACTTCTATGACAACGAATCTACGCTGCTGTCCAGAGGCTATGTTCCCACTAGCTCCCGCGGTTCGGTTTCGGTTCAGGTCAACGGCGTCGCAGGAGCCCCCAGAACGGCGTGGGCCGTCCTCAGCCAAAACAAGACGAACCAGGAAAACAGCACCCTCAGCTACCAGTACACGATCGATATCAGTGCGACGGGAAGCGGGACCTTCACCAACGTTGTCCCCGGAACCTACCGTCTGTCGGTGTGGGACTTTGGGCAGTGGGGCGAATACCGGCAGGACAACGTCGTAGTCACGGCAGGCAACACTAACACGCTTCCGACGATAGCGTTCGTTCCGGAAAACTTTGGCACCGTCGTCGGGACCATTGGAACTCCCGACCGCTCGTCGCACGAGTTCCTGCATGGTGCTTACACGCAGAACTACGCTGATGGGCCGCTGGGCTACGACGATCGCGAGTACTATGGCGCCTGGAATTATTGGGCCGACTGGGCGAACTCGCCGGTTCCCGGAGCCCCGGTTTACAACCTCACCGATGGACCCGGCTATACCGCGACCAACAATCCTCTCGCATGGAACTACGCGCACTGGGGCGGTTTCAACCCTGGACTCTATGGCGGCGCTTGCGCTGCATCTGACGACACAACCGACGCGTACCAGTACACCGGATGCACCAGTCTCGGCGATACAATCGGCATCCCCGCATACGTCAATACGCTACCTGGGCACTCGGGCACCAATGGCACTACTACGCCGACGCCTCCCTGGCAGATTCACTTCGCTACACCCAACGGCGCTTCGTCTCAGGCCTACGTAATCCTCTCCCTTGCCCTGTCCGCATCGCAAGGCCGGGAGACGGTGACCCTCAACGGCAATTCGCTCTCCTATTCGCCTCCCTCGAGCTTCAATAGCGATGCAGTCCAGCGCTCAGGACTCAGTGGTTATACCCAGTGGGTTGCCTTCCAATGGCCTACTTCCGCTCTCAATCCCGAAGGCACGGACAACGTGATCACTACCAGCGTTTCCGGGACGAACACACAAAATAGCGATGATGCGTTGCGCCTGGAGCTCTCCAACATAGGCGCAACTCCGTCCCTCACCGGCTGGAACGACTATTATTTCGTGACCAGCAGCACAACCACACCGTCCAACGACACAGTGCCCAATCCTTAGCATGGGCACTTGTTGTTGAGTAGAACGGAGTGCAACGCACAAAATAGGCGAGCGAGTGGTGGCAGAGAAATAGAACCTCTGCACCACTCGTTTCCATCTATCCCAAAAACTTCCCGATACAATTCAATGAAATAGAATGATGTCCCCAGACGATTGTGTCGATCACACAATATCGTCAATCTCAATACGCCGGAGAATAACGCATGAGTCGAGACCCGGAGTCCGAATCGAAAGGATGGTGGCGGACTCTCCCCGGCCTATTAACCGCTGCCGCTGGAATCATCACGGCTCTCACCGGACTTCTCGTGGCTGTTCATCAGACAGGCTTCTTTGACCGTAGCCCTCAACCGGTCTCTGAGACACGAAGCGAGCCCCATCCCACAGACAGCTCACATCCAATCCGAACGGAAAGCGCAGCGGCAGCCCCTGCAGTCGGCACTTCAGCCTCCCGGTCCCTGACTCTTCCGGAAAACGCCGAAGTAAGGTCTGGGCAAGCTGTCTTTAAACTGTTATCGGCGCGCCTCGATCCCTACTCGCCAGGTAAGGCCTCCTTGCACCTTACTGTTCGCATGACGAACAACGATCGCTTCGACGCAAATTTTTGGGCAGCCTCTTTTCGCCTCTTGGTGGACGGATCATTGCAGTCACCAGCAAACGATCTAAATGAACTCGTGTCATCACACAGCGCGAAAGAAGGCGATGTTGACTTCGTGATACCCGCGAACATCTCAACAGCGGGCCTCCAGATGGGCGACGTCGGCGACGGCAAGCCAACGATCACCCTTAACCTTCAACCCCCCGGGCAATAAAGCCGCAACGTAAGTCAGTGGGACGAAATCTGTATCCAGGCACTCCGCAGAAAATCGAAGGTCCCCGACGCGTCCGGTTTAACACCTTCAATCCGGCGCGTATGAATCACCTGATTATTCGGATACCAGAGTGGAATCCCCGGCAGGTCATCAGCCAGGATCTTCTGTACCTCGACATAATCTGCACGCCTCCGTTGCTGATCAGTTTCGATCGCTGCAGCCGCCATCAACGCATCAATATGTGGATTCGAGTATCTGCCGCGATTACCACCCTTGGGTGGAAACGCATCCGATCCATACGCGTAGCGGAAGATATCCGGATCTTCGTTGCTTCCAATCCATCGCAGCGCATACATCTGGAACGCACCCCGCGTCACATCTGCATAGAAAGTCCCAAACTCAGCGGAGCGGATATCGAGCTGAATCCCCGTCGCCCGAAGCTGTTGTTGAAGCACCGCCGCCATCAACCGAGTCGTCTCATCGGTTGAAGTCTTCAATGTAATCCGCAACCTGATGCCATCCTTGTTCGCATGAAAGCCAGCCTGATCAAGCAACTGCTGTGCACGCGCAATATCGTGCGGATACTGCGCCATCTCACCATCACTCGCCGCAGCCCAATGCCCAATGGGCAGCAGCGTGTTAGCCAGCCGCGCTTGTCCGCGCCAGATTGCATCCACAATCGCCTGCCGATCCATCGCACACGCAATAGCCTGCCTCACCCGCCTGTCCTTCAGAGCCGGATCATTAACATTGAAGTTCGTATAAATAACCGGCGCTCCAGCGCTGCTCTTGACCTCCAGATTAGGTTCCTGCGCAAGCGTGTGCACCATGTCGAGCGTCACGACGTTGCTCGCAAGATCAGCCGAGCCCTTCTTCAACTCCAGCGCACTCGTGATCGCATCTGGAACCACCGCGAAGCGTATGTGTCTGATCCTGCTGGCTCCACCCGGCCCCTCGTTCTCTGCCCAGTAGTTCTCGTTCCGGTCGACGATGACCTCCTTATCTTGCACCGCGCTCACAAATCGAAACGGCCCGCTACCCACCGGATGCAAACCAAAGTCCCGGCCCGACCCACGCGGCACAACGCCGAACAGCCCATCGCTCATGTTGAACAGCAGTCCAGCTACTGGACGCTTCAATCGCACGACTACCGTCAGCCTGTCACGAACTTCCACTCGATCGACAGCAGCAAAGGCGCCGCCCTTAGCCGTAATCAACGTGCCGTCGACCATGCTACGTATCGTCCAGGCAACGTCCTCGGCCTCAAGCGGCCGCCCATCATGAAAGCGCACGCCATCGCGCAGATGGAAGATCCAGGTGAGAGCATCGGGCTGCTCCCAACTCGTTGCTAGCCACGGTTGCAAATTGAAGTGCTCGTCCTTCTTCACCAACGCATCGAAGATCAGCCCACCCACACGCTCGCTCTGTGCATCTGTCCCTTGACGAAGATCGAGATTGTTTGGACTACTCTCGATGATCATCACGACAGAACCAGCCTCTTCGACTCTCTGGCGACAACCCGTCAGCAGCCCAATACAGATCACGGCAATCGACCAGATGCAACGCCGAACAGCCGTTGAAAAAGTCATCGCCGGACAGTCGCGTCGTGTCATCCGTGGGTGACCTTTCCCAGCACAACAGGGCGCGACGCCCCCGTAGCCGCAGGCACATTCCCCGTCATTCCAAACCAGGTTAGCCACGCCATCAGCGCAAACGCCACTCCCTCCTTGGCCTGCGCCGGAACCCCCAACTCCTGCATTAACCGAACCCGCACACCAAGCGGCTCAAACCCCTGCCGCAGCATCTCCATCAAAGTCGCATTCTTTACACCCCCACCAGCGACCACATACTCCGTTCGCACAGCCAACGGAGCAATCTGTCCCAGATGTCCCCACACAAATCTCCGATAAGCATCAAAAATAGACTGCGCAGTCAGAGCAGTTGCAGTGGTCACTACATCCGCATCGCTCGCACCTGCCCTCCTGCACATCCCCACAAATCTGTCGACAAACTTCTCACCAAACTCTTCTCGTCCACAGCTCTTAGGAGGCAGGGCAGAGAAGTAGCGTTCGCGCAAAATTCGCTCCACTACAGCAGAAATCACCTTTCCTCGCCTCGCCACCGTCCCACCACGATCAAATCCACGACCATACAGACGCGCCATGCATCCATCAATCACCATATTTCCCGGTCCCGTATCGAACGCCATCACCCGATCAACCGAAGCGCCCGCAGGAATCGCCGTCATATTCCCAATGCCGCCGAGATTCTGCAGCACACGGTTCACCTTCGCCGAGCGAAACATCGCATAATCCAACATTGGCACCAACGGCGCACCCTGCCCACCCGCAGCAAGATCAGCGGGCCTAAAATCACTGACAACCGGCACACGCAGACGTTCCGCAATCACCGAAGCCTCACCGATCTGCCACGTGCATCGCACATCACTGCCGAGATATCGCGAAGCAACTCCCTGGTGATAGATCGTCTGCCCATGACACCCCACAAGCGCAGCCTTCACCCCAAACTGATTTTGAGCACTGACGACAGCATCTGCATAAATTTCCCCCAGTCGCCAATTAAGTCGCGAAATCTCCGCCGCAGAGATAGCCTTCGCATCCATGGCCCGCAACACCGCCGTCCGCACGGCCTTCGAATAACCAAACCCCGCGGCACCAATCAGCTTGATCCGCGGCGAATCACCTTCGATCCGCGACGGCGAAATCCTGCACAGCGCAACATCGACACCATCGGCCGAAGTCCCACTCATCACACCCGCGACGACCATAGATCTCGCCTTCATCGCCATCATCCCTTCAACTCCCGTTGCAACTCCGCGAGCAAATTCAAAGCCTCGCGCGGTGTCAGCCCATCCACATCAACCTCGCCCAAACGATCAACGATGCGTTGCGAAAGCGGAGTGAACATCGTCAACTGAAGTTGCTGCGTCGCAACGGGCGAAGCCTCCCGCACCTGTTGAGTCTCCGTCCGCTCATGCACCTTCAAAACCTCACGCGCCCGTGCAATGACGCCCGTAGGCAATCCCGCTAATCGCGCAACCTCAATGCCATAGCTCTTACTCGCCGGACCCGCCTCAACCGTATGGAGAAAGACAATACCGCCAGCGGTCTCCTTCACCGTCACGCGCAAATTCTTTAGCCGCTCCAGCCGATCCGCCAGAAGCGTCAGCTCATGATAATGAGTGGCAAACAACGTACGCGCCCCAATGCGATCATGCAGATACTCCACCGTAGCCCAAGCCAACGAGAGTCCGTCATACGTTGCCGTCCCGCGCCCCATTTCATCGAGCAGCACGAGCGAGCGCGAAGTCGCCGTATTCAAAATTGCCGCAGTCTCCGTCATCTCGACCATAAACGTCGATCGCCCACGCGCCACATTGTCGCTGGCCCCAATCCGCGTATAAATCCGATCGACCAACCCAAGCCGCATCCGCTCTGCCGGAACAAAGCATCCACATTGAGCCATCACAACCAGCAGCGCAGCCTGCCGCAGATACGTACTCTTACCACCCATATTCGGCCCCGTAATTAGCAACACCGCAGGCCCCGCATCCGCATCTAGATGAGCAGAATTCGGCACAAACCTTCCGCCACCTGACTCTTCAAGCCGCCGCTCTACGACCGGATGCCGCGCCTGGATAAATTCCAGCACACCGCTCTCATCGACTTCAGGCTGCACCCATCCACGCAACGTCGCTAGATGCGCAAAGCACGCAAGCAGATCGACCTCCGCCACACGTCGCGCTGTCTCCCGCATACGCCCGGCCGCGTCGAGCAGTTGCCGCCGCAGCTCAGCAAACAACCGCCGTTCAATCTCCGCACTACGCTCCTGCGCCGTCAGAATCTTGGTCTCATACTCCTTCAACTCCGGAGTAGTAAACCGCTCCGCATTTACCAACGTCTGCTTACGCTCATAGTCCGCAGGAACAGCTTTTGCATTGGCCTTCGTCACCTCAAGGTAGTACCCAAACACATTGTTGAATCGAACCTTCAGACTGCCGATGCCGGTACGCGTCCGTTCCCGCTCTTCAATCGCAGCAAGCGCCTGCCGCCCACTCCGACTCAACTCACGCAGCTCATCCAACTCAGCATCAACGCCCGCGCGAATCGCACCCCCATCCGCCAGCGACACAGGAGGCTCATCCGCAATGGTCCGCACAATCATCTCGTGCAGATCCTCCATCGCATCAAAGCCATTCATTAAAGAAGCCCACCGCTGCGCATCGAACTCCTTCAGCGCACCCAACAACCCCGGCAGACAACCAAGCGTAGCCGCCAACGCCAGCACCTCACGTGGCCCCGCAGAATCCAGCGCAACGCGCCCCAACAGCCGCTCAAGGTCGAGCACCCCATCCATCCCACGCCGCAAACCTTCACGCCGTCGCAGATCACCCGTAGCCTCCGCAACAGCCTCAAGCCTCAACTCAATCTCAGTGCGATCACACGAAGGCCGCAACAGCGTAGCCCGCAGCAGCCGCTTACCCATCGGCGTACAACAAGCATCCAGCGTGTAGAACAGCGTAGTCTGCGAACTCTCCCCCGAAAACAGCGGCTCAATCAGCTCAAGATTCCGCACACTCACAGCATCCAGCTCAAGCGAGTTCGACCGCTCATAGAACCGCAGTCCATCGACATGCTCAAGCCCGCCCTGCTTCGTCGCACGCATGTAATGCAGCAGAGCACCCGCCGCAACCGCAGCAACATCGTGCCCACCCAACCCCATCCCATCAAGCGAGTGCACCTTGAAGTGATTCCGCAGCAACGGAACCGCATACTCAGCCGTAAACACCCACTCCTCCAGCGGAGTCTTCGTACGAATCCCCTCAACCCCCGCCGAAGCCTCCTCCGTAGCCTCACCGGCAAGATTCACCCCACCCAGCAGCCCCTGCCCATACAACAGCTCCACCGGACGAACCCGCCCCAACTCATCCACCAACTGAGCCCACGCCCCAACCCCGGCAAACTCCGTAGCGCGAAACTCCCCAGTAGAAAGATCCAGCAAAGCCAACCCACAAACCGATCCCGCTCCAGACCCCGTCACCACAATGCTCGCAAGATAATTGCTCTGCTCCGCCCCCAACGCCGGATCGAGCGCGGTCCCCGGCGTCAGCACCCGAGTCACCTCACGCCGCACAATCGTCTTCGTCTGCTTCGGATCCTCCATCTGCTCGCACAGCGCAATCTTGTACCCCTTGCGCAACAGCCGCTGCAGATACCCCTCCGCCGCATGGTAAGGAACCCCACACATCGGCACCGACTTCGTCTTATCCCGCGAGGTCAGCGTTAGCTGCAACTCCCGCGCGGCCACCACCGCATCCTCAAAGAACAGCTCGTAAAAATCCCCCAGCCGAAAAAACACCAAAGCATCCGGATGCGCATCCTTAGCCGCCCGGTACTGCCGCATCACCGGAGTCAATCCCGCCACATCCATCCCTAAAACCGCTGTCGTCTCATTCCCCATAAGCAGAAAGGCCAGAATACCGCACCGTCACCAACTGCATTGTCGATATTCTCTTGGCTCTACGGTTACTGCTCTCGAATGAGCGGCAAGAAGCTCGTTTTCTTCGGCAACGGCCGTGCACTGTTACTCTCCGGTTGAATAGCCCACTGCCGAGTGGATTCCCCATCCTTCAGCGCCACCACAGCCTCACCGCTCGATGTAGCCCCCACCACGCGGAGAGCTTCAGACCCACACCCAACCGTATAAGGAACAAATCGACTCAAGTAAAACGTCGAAGCCCGATCAGAGCCCACCTGGTATTCGATAAGTATTGAATACGCTCCCGGCCTCCTATAAGGGTTTTTCCCCGCTTCGCCCAGCGTCGGGCTACCACTCTCGCAAGCTAATCCAAAGAATCGCTTACCATCCGAAGAGAAGCCCTCAGCTCTCACCTCGAGCCTTCGCCCGTACACATCGATGGCGTCCCAACCTAGGTCAACTGAACGAACGGGCTTGCCCGGTAGTGTCACAAGAAGCGAGTATGCCGACTCGCATTCATGGCTCATCTTGCGGTGATCGTCGTCGCTTGTGATCGCTAGCCCGACGACAATTCCATCCGGGCCGCGAACTCCGCTCGTCTGAACTTTGCTTCCCACCCCTGCAGAACAAGCCATCGCCGCGCTGAAGGTGTTGATAGTACCCATCTTCCCAGTAACACCCGGAGCCTCCTGCCAGATAAAAGCAGGCAAAGTGAGCATAACCGCCGTCAGTAAGCCAAGCATGAGCAGTACTCTACACTGCCGTTTCGATATACTGAAGATTCGCCGCAATTAAGCGGACGAACTCTATTTCATGTCCCTTCTCTGGCTCAGAGTCGCCGTTCTCCTCTATGGCATCGCCGCGCTGGCCGTCCTCCCGGCGGCCCTCTACGACCGTCCCCGCTGGCGGCACATCGCCATCCCTGCCACTGTTGCCGCACTCATCTTCCACTTCGTCTCGCTCGCCGAGATGCTCAACGCCGCCCACCACCGCCTCCCCGTCGATACCCACGAAACCCAGGCCCTACTTGGCCTCCTCTTGGCCCTGGCTTTCCTGCTCGTCTATTGGCGATACAAAACCGTCTCTCTCGGCATCTTCATCCTGCCCATCTGCTTCCTCCTCGGCATCGTCCCCGCCTTCCGTCCCGGCCAGGAGACCACGCCCTTCCCGCAGTTCCACACCGGCTGGATCTTTCTCCACATAGCGCTCCTTTTAGCCGCTTACGCCGCTCTCTTCCTCTCACTACTGGCCTCGCTCCTCTACCTGATTCAAGAGCGCCGCCTCAAGCAGAAAGCCCCAACCCCCACGTGGCTCCCGCCCCTCGAAACCACCGACCAGATAGCCCTCAAGACCCTCCTCTTCGGCCTGCCCTGCATGACCGCCGGCCTTCTCATCGGCTCCCTAATTGCCCAGCAGACTATTGGCCCAACCTATTTCCTCGACCCCAAGGTCCTGCTCTCCTTCGCCATGTGGCTGGCCTACGTCGGAATGATCTACATCCGCCGCCACGCCGGTCTTCGCGGACGTCGCGCCGTCTATCTCTCTAGCTTCGTCTTCCTCGTCGTCCTCGCCGTCTGGGCGGCCAACCAATTCTCCGCCGTACACAGGTTCACAACGCCATGAGCCTGAATCTCGTACTCCTCGGCGTCAACCACAACACCGCACCCATCGAGGTCCGCGAACGCCTCGCCATCCCTGCAGGCCGCCTCGCCGACGCCACCCGCACCCTCCTGCACCAGCCAGGCATCCGCGAGGGACTCATCCTCTCCACCTGCAACCGCGTCGAACTAGTCACATTGCAGGAAGACAATTCCGCCGGAATCGACCTCCTCCGCTTCCTCCACGAGTACTTCGCCGTCCCCGCCCAGACCATCCAGCCGCACCTCTACGAGTTCCGCGAGCGCGAAGCCGTCCGCCACCTCTTCCGCGTAGCCAGCTCACTCGACTCCATGGTCGTAGGCGAGCCGCAAATCCTCGGCCAGGTCAAAGAGTCCTACACCGTAGCCCGCGAAGTAGGCGCAGTCTCAAGCCAGCTAGACACGCTCCTCCAGCGAGCCTTCACGGTAGCCAAAAAAGTCCGTACCGAAACCCAGATCGGCTCTAACTCCGTCTCCATCGCGAGCGTAGCCGTCGATCTCGCCCGCAAAATCTTCGGCTCGTTAGAAGGCAAAACCGTCCTCCTCGTCGGAGCCGGCAAAATGTCCGAGCTAGCCGCTCGCCATCTCATCCAGCAGGGCGCCTCCAAAATCCTCGTAGCCAACCGCACCCACTCCCGCGCCGAAAAGATCGCAGCCCAGTTCAGCGGTCCCGCGGTTCACACCGAAGCCATCCCCTTCGATGATCTCTACGCCCAGGCCGACCGCGCCGACATCGTCATTACCTCCACCGGAGCCCCACAAAAACTCTTCGACCGCTCTCACGGACAGCACTTTCTTCACCGCCGCCGCAACCGTCCCATGTTCTTCATCGATATCGCCGTCCCCCGCGACGTCGACCCCAGTATGAACGAAGTCGAGGGCTGCTTCGTCTACGACATCGACGACCTCCAGCAGGTAGCCGCCGCCAACCTCGCCGACCGCAGCCGCGAAGCGCAGGCGGCCGAGACAATCGTCAGCAGGGAAGTAGACAAATACCACGAACGCCTCCAGTCTCGCGACGCCGTGCCCGCCATCATCGCCCTCCAGCAAAACGCCGAGGCCATCCGCGAAGCCGAACTAGCCCGTTCCGCCAAACGTCTCGCCGCGCTCACCCCCGAGCAGCGCGAAGCCGTAGAAGCTCTCACGCGCAGCCTCACCGCCAAGCTCCTCCACCCTCAGCTGACCGCTCTGCGCGAATCCGCCCGAAAAAAAGACAACGACTAACCGAACGTCCTATCGCTCAACATTTGCCTTAGTCCCATTCAGAGTCGCGCGCATCATATCCGCATACTGCCGCTCCAGAAACCCCACGCGAAAAAGGAACCGCCCAAAGCTCCCAAGCTCTCCCGGAAACCGCTCTCGATTCAGCATGAACGAGTAGGTCCAGATCACGTGCGTCCGCCCATCGCCCAGATCGGTATCGTGAAAATCACCAACGCCATAAACGATCGGACGCGCCGTCTCACTCGTGTAATTCCACACCACATAGCGGAAGTGGTAGGAATTGCTTGTTTGCTCACGTTGAAGTACCTCTTCCTCAAGCGTGGAGCCATCCGTAAGACAAGTGAGCCGTCGCGAACCCGGTGTTCCAAACGTATCCTGGGCTAGCATGTGCTCTCCCGAAACACCAGGCAACGAATCCGACTTATGAATAATGTCCTTGAGCGGCCTGCTGGAACCATGAAGCACCGCAGCCAGCGGCCGATTGATAGTGACCTCTTCTGTGTGCGAGACCAACTCCCCCGCATTCGCAATAGCCGGATGGGGAATATCAACGAATCCCGATGGTGGAGCACAAACTTGTGCGGGAACAGCCACCACACCCGCCGAGAGTATAAAAACCAGTGATATCGAGAACCGTAGCGCACCCATAATCCGCACCTCGTATATTCCGATTATCGTAATATACGAATATCGTTCTATATCGTCAAGAGTCTCTTCCGGTCTGTGACAACTGCAATGGATAAACTATGATGGCCAAGCAATGAAACGAAGCCCCGCAAACCCCCAGAAGGTTGACGATTCTCAATCCATCACCCTCCACGAGTGCATCGCCACCCTTTTGCGCCGTTTCAAGCTCGAACCCGGCATCCTGGCCGGCAGCGCCTATGCAGACCTCCACGCGAACGACATAGGCCTACTCCAGGTGCTGGCAGAGCCTGGCGACTGGAGCGTTCGCAAAATCGCCCAGGCGCTCCAGTCTCCCATCACCACCATCTCCTCAGCGCTCGACCGCCTCGAAGCTCGTCGGGTCGTCGTTCGCCAGCGAAGACCCTCCGACCGCCGCACTGTATACATCGAGCTGACCGCCATAGGTCTTCGATTAGCGGCCAAGCTGCGCGATGTCCAGGTTGAAAACTGCCGTCTCATGTTGCTCCAGCTTGCCCCCAACGAGCGGGACGAACTCCTTCGCCTCGTATCGAAGATTGTTGGCCGCTAAATCCCGTATCCTAGAAAAGTCATGAGCAAAGAGCACGACATCCTCACCACACCCATCCGCATAGGCTCCCGAGGCTCCCAGCTGGCCCTCTGGCAGGCCAACCACATCCTCTACGCCCTGCGCGACGCCGGCCATGCCGCCGAGATCGAAATCATCCGCACCACCGGCGACCGTATGCAGCAGCCCGGCTTCGTCCCGCCCGCGAACCTCGACGGCAAGGGCATCTTCATCAAAGAAATCGAGGAAGCCCTCGAAGAAGGCCGCATCGACCTCGCCGTTCACTCCCTCAAGGATCTCCCCACCCAACTCGCGCCACAGTTCACCCTCGCCGCAATCCCCAAACGCGCCGACGCCCGCGACGTCTGGGTCTGCGAACCCTACTGGGCCCTCCACACGCTCCCCATGGGAGGCCGCATCGGCACCACCAGCCCACGCCGCCGAGCACAACTCCTGGCCCTCCGCCCCGACGTCCAATTCGTCGACGTCCGTGGCAACATCGACACGCGCCTCAAAAAACTCGCCGCTGGTCAATGCGATGCGCTCGTTCTCGCCGCCGCTGGCCTCGACCGCCTCAAGCGCGCCGAATGGGTGCACCAACGTTTCTCCCCCGACGAGATATGTCCCGCCCCGGGGCAAGGAGCGCTCGCCATCGAGACCCGCTCTTCCTTTACCGATCGCGACCGCGCCATCCGTCAAGCCATCGCCTTCCTCGACCACCCCGAAACCCGTTTCTGCGTTGAAGCCGAACGCGTTACCCTCGACGCTCTCGGCGGAGGCTGTTCGCTCCCCGTCGGCGCTCACTGTGTCCCCGAGTTCAACAAGTGGCGTATGTTCGCTCAAGTCGTTGCGCCCGACGGCGAATCCATGGTCCAGATTGAGACCGAAGCCACCTTCGACACCAGCTCCGAGACCCTCGGCCAGTGGGTCGCCGACGACCTCAAATCCAAAGGCGCCCTCGACCTGCTCTCGCTCAGCGCAAGCTAGTCAAATCGCCCCGTCACACCGTCCCCACATATTCACGGCGTTCACACATTCCAGTGTCGAATCGCTATAAACTGACAAATGGAAGTAGCGAGGTGGAATGAACGAAGGTCGTTGGGTTTTATTGATTGCAAGCGAAGTGGGTGGTACCGACTCGGTCTCAGACCGCGCCATGGAGAGGCTTGTTGAAGCAATTAGTGAAGAGGGTTACGAGGTCGTCCGCACCTCCACGCCCGAAGATGGTCTGTCGCTGGTAACGTCGGACCCGTCGCACAGTGCGATCCTGCTCGACTGGGACCTCGAAGGCGAGAACCAGTTCGACGAGCGCGCCGCACTCAAGATCCTCCGTGCCGTCCGCCATCGCAACAAGAAGATCCCGATCTTCCTCATCGCCGACCGCACCCTCGTCAGCGAACTCCCCCTCGAAGTGGTCAAGCAGGTCCACGAGTACATCCACCTCTTCGGCGACACCCCGGCCTTCATCGCCAACCGTGTCGACTTCGCCGTCGAGCGCTACCACGAGCAGCTCCTCCCGCCCTACTTCCGCGAACTCAAGAAGTACACCGACCAGGGCGCTTACTCCTGGGACGCTCCCGGCCACATGGGCGGCGTCGCGTATCTCAAGCACCCCGTCGGCATGGAGTTCCACAAGTTCTTCGGCGAAAATCTCCTCCGCTCCGATCTCGGCATCTCCACCGCGCCCCTCGGTTCATGGCTCGATCACCTCGGGCCCGCCGGCGAATCCGAGCGCAACGCCGCCCGCATCTTCGGCGCCGATTGGACCTTCTACGTCCTCGGCGGCTCCTCCACCTCCAACCAGATCATCGGTCACGGAGTCATCGCTCAGGACGACATCGTTCTCGCCGACGCCAACTGCCACAAATCCATCTGTCACTCCCTCACCGTCACCGGCGCGCGCCCCGTCTACATGAAGCCCACGCGCAACGGCTACGGCATGATCGGCCTCGTCCCGCTCAAGCGTTTCCACCCCGACTTCATCAAGGGCCTCATCGAGCGCAGCCCGCTCACCAAGGGTGTCGAAAACCAGAACCCGACTTATGCCGTCGTCACCAACTCCACCTACGACGGCCTCTGCTACGACGTCAACCGCGTCGTTGAAGAGCTCTCCAAATCCGTCCCTCGCGTCCACTTCGACGAAGCTTGGTACGCCTACGCAAAGTTCCACAAAATCTACCGCGGCCGCTTCGCCATGGACGTCCCCGACGACATGCCCGGCCGTCCAGCCATCTTCGCCGTGCAATCCACACACAAGATGCTCGCGGCCTTCTCCATGGGCTCCATGGTCCACATTAAGCTCAGCCCCCGTGCTCCGCTCGACTTCGACCAGTTCAACGAGTCCTTCATGATGCACGGCACCACCTCGCCCTTCTACCCGCTCATCGCATCGCTCGACGTGGCCGCAGCCATGATGGACGAACCTGCCGGTCCCACGCTGATGTACGACACCATCCAGGACGCCATCAGCTTCCGCAAGGCCATGTCCTCGGTCGCTCACCGCCTCCGCGCCGCCGAAGGTGGCGAAGGCTGGTTCTTCCGCCTCTTCCAGCCCGATCAGGTCATCGACCCCGCCGACGGCCAGATGCATGTCTTCGAAGAAGCCCCAGACTCGCTCCTCTCCAAAGACCCCAACTCCTGGACCCTCAAGCCCGGCGAGGACTGGCACGGCTTCCAGGACGAAGACATCGCCGACGGCTACTGCATGCTCGACCCCACCAAGGTCACCATCCTCATGCCCGGCGTCAACGCCCAGGGTCAGGTCAGTGACTGGGGCATCCCCGGTGCCATCCTCACCGAGTTCCTCGACTCCCGCCGCGTCGAAATCGCCCGCACCGGCGACTACACCGTCCTTGTCCTCTTCTCCGTCGGCACCTCCAAGGGCAAGTGGGGAAGCCTCCTCGAGAACCTCTTCGAATTCAAGCGGCTCTACGACAGCGAAGCTCCGCTAGAAGAAGCGCTCCCCGAACTCGTAGCCAAGTACCCCCACCGCTACCGCAACACTACCCTCAAAGAACTCTCGGACGAGATGCACGCCGCTATGGTGCAGCTCAACCTGCCCACACTCGTCGGCGACGCCTGCGACGAAGACTTCGACCCAGTCCTCACCCCGGCGCAGACCTACCAGAAGCTCCTGCGCGCCGAAACCGAAAAAATCCGCTTCACCCACATGGCCGGCCGCATCGGCGCCGTCATGCTCGTGCCTTATCCTCCCGGCATCCCCATGTGTATGCCCGGCGAGCGCCTCGGAGGTCCCGAAAGCCCCGTCATCCGCCTCATCCTCGCCACCGAAGAGTTCGGCAAGCGCTTCCCCGGCTTTGAACGTGAGGTCCACGGCATCGAAACCGACGCCGAAGGCAACTACTGGATGCGAGCCGTCATTGAAACCCCCGGCGTCAAGCTCTCAGTCAACGGAAATGGAAACGGAAACGGCAAGCAACACCCACCCAGCTCCGCCCCGCCGCTTAAAAAGAGCCGCAAACCCCGCCGCCCACCCGAATAGTTCTAAAAGGGGTGGCTCGCATTATCCCTGCGCTGAGCGGTGATGATCCGAGTCACCTTACTTTGTCCGGCCTTTTTGTTGCCATCCCCACATGCCGGAAAGCAATCATCTCCTCCTGATTCCGACAAACTGCGCTCTCAAATCTTGATAAAGATCCGCCGCCGATAGAGCGGATACACCACCAGCCAGCACACCAACACAAAACCCAGCGAGTAAAGCAGGGAAGCGAACGCCGCATCCGGCACCACGCTATGAATCCCGTTGTACATCCATCGCCCCAGATTCACTCCCGGAGCAACATGAATGCTGCCAATCGCCCCGGCCAGCAGTTCCGAGAAGACATACGCCACAATCGCATTCGTCCCAAACACCTGCAAAAACGTCGTCCACCACCCACGCCGCACGCCTCGCACATCGACGAGCCAGATCGAAAACGCCAGCAGCAGCAGACTCCACCCCGCCGCAAACAACACATACGAGCTGGTCCACAACTTCTTATTGATCGGAAACCACACGTTCCAAAGCCACCCCAGCAAGACCCCGCTCAAGCCCGCGTACTCAATCCCCCGAGCCTTCGCCTTCAGCGTCCTCTCCGTCCGTAGCCAAAGCCCCGTCAGCATCCCGATCAGCGCCGTCCCCAGCGCAGGCAGCGTGCTGATCAGCCCCTCAGGATCGCGCGTCCGCTCATATAAATGCGAAGCCGAAAATATCTGCCGGTCGAGCCAAGCCACCAAATTCCCATCATGATCCAGCAACGGAACATCGTGTGTAGGAACGCCATATCCCGGCACCGGCACAAACCGCATAATGATCCAGTACCCGGCCAGCGCCGCCACCACCAGCACCACCTTATCCTTCCACCCCGGCCACACCAGGTACAGCGTAGCCACAACGAGATAGCAGACCGCAATCCGCGGAAGCACCCCATAAATCCGCAGCGTATGCAGATGAAACTGCGGAAAGCTATTCACCAGCAGTCCCAGCAAAAACAAAATCACCGCTCGCCGCAACGTATGCAAAAACAGCGACTGCTTCGTCGCTCCCTGAGCCAACCGCGAAGCGGTAGAAAACACCGTCGAGATCCCCACCAGAAACAGAAACGTCGGGAACACAAGATCAGTCGGCGTAAACCCATTCCACGCGGCATGTTTCAGCGGCCAGTAAGCCGCCGCCTCCGAGCCGTTGTTATTCACCAGGATCATGAAGCCAATCGTGAGCCCGCGCAACAGATCCAGCGAGAGCAGCCGCCCCGGCTTGACCATCGAACCCGTTTCCCCTGCAACGATCGTCGTATTCATAACACTCATAGTCTGCGCTTTGCCCTTGCCGTATTTGTACCGCACGAAGTGGGAACGAGGCTCCCTGTTACGGCCTGTCCGCAAGTTCACGTAGCCGAAAGCATATCAGCCTCATCCGTCTCACGCCCGCGGATGCACGCCTCACCCACCATCAGGCCAACACCACCCCACCCAACAGGTTGCGATTTCGGGTGGTGTGCCTCGATCCAACGCCGGCTTGACCTACAGACTCCCGACAATCTTCCGATACTCATCCTCCGTAAACGCCCGCGAAGTCTGCGTAGTAATGCCTCCCTTTGAAATCTGCGTTAGCATTGCCTTCGCCATTACTTCATCATTCGGCGCTTCCGTGATGATGAGCATATCGTGCGCTCCAGTTGTCATAAAGAAGTGCAGTACCTTGACGCCTTCCGCTGCAAGGGCATTCTTCGCGGCATCCAGTCTGGCTGGGCTGTCCTTAACTGTGTGTGCTCCCTGCGTAGTCCAACGCGCAAGCGTGACATAAGTTGGCATACATTACCTCGTGTTGCGGCATCCTAGGCGCGTAACTCCAACAAAGTCAACGCTCAATTGAAGCACGCAGTAAAGCGGCCAGCACAGCCAGTTGCAATTTGACTCCAAATGTTTGTCTTATCTCGAGACGACGAACCAATCAACTCATCCAGAACGCCTCTTCCTGGAATGGAAGGCGTTGCCTCGAATCAACTTGTCTGCTGTCCGGGGAGCAATGCACTATCCGCGGGTTTGACAGGCAAGTATTGAAGTCCGCCAGCTCCGTTTGGCGTAAACGTCTCCGTAAGAAGAAGGTTATTGTTGAGTATGTCGCGGTATTCGATCGTCAGCTTAGTGCCATCGAAGAGAAGAACAATGTGGCCGTTATAGCCAACCTTAGTGTTCGGATCCTCTTGATCGATGGGGTGCTGTCTCGGATCGTAGAAGCGGATCTTGGAGTCTGGTTGACTCATCTTGGTAATTTCAACTGGCATGCCGCCATGCCCTATGCATCGTGGATAGCCTGTTAGACCATTCCCGAGAGTCTGCTTCTCGTAAACCGTTAAGCGATGTTCATGACCGTAGAGCCAGACAAATTCTTGCCCATTCAAAAATCCCAGTTGCGCTAATTGTTTAACTGGTTTCTTGAATGCATGTTCGAAGGAACTCATTGGTTGATGATGTGTCAGCAGCAGAATGGGTTTCTTCGTGCTGCTCTTTGCCTGGAGTATGTCCATCGTCTGCTTCAGCCAAGCCAGCATCTTGTCATCAAATCTCGCATCGACGTTGAAGAACGGTATGCTGTTCAAGCCTGGTATAGCGGTAAATGCGGGCACTCCGCCGGAGTGGTAGCCGGTATCCAGTCCGAGCACCAGCCAATGTTCCGCCTCAAGACAGAAGTAGCTTGCACTTTGTGGGTCTCGAGCGGGAGCCAATAATCCCAGCGTAGTCAGGAAGGTCGTAAAGTAGCCTTGGCCTCCCGAATACATCTCGTGGTTTCCCATCAAGGCAAAACTTCCTAAGGAACCAGTGGGCCACAGCACTCCGGTGTAGTTCTTCGTCGCCACGCCGAGACAATTCTCCGCGATTTCGACTGCCTCCCCCATGTAGTACACATCCCCTAGATGCAACGTGTAATGGGGAGAACTTGCCTTCATATTCTCCGCGACAGTCTCTGCCTCCAACGTACCGGTGCCCCAGTCAGCAGCCACCGCAATCCGCATTGGTCCGTCTCCCGGCGGAGCGGCGACGCTAAAGATTCCGGTCTTGCCGTTGGGATAAGTCTGATACGGAGCATCTTGGTGAATGAAATCGCGAAGGTATGGAAGCAGCCACTTCCAGAATTGAAAAAATGCGAGCAATCGCGGGAACTTCGCGTCCGGTGGTGCCTGAGTAGCGACCTGTTGAATCCGCGACATAAAGGCACTGCGGCCCAACAAGGGGATATTGCTGAGCTTGGCGACATGCCGCGACTTGTACCTAGTCGCGCGAGATCTTGGAGGGTCAGAAAGATTAATTGGCAATTGAGGATTTTCGGGCAAAGAATCACTCTCTTTCGCTACCAGAAATATCTGCCGGCGACGTAACTCTGGTGTTTTAGGGAACTTGGATCGCGTCAAATGTACAACAGCCGCCCTTACTGACCTAGCGGTATTTTGGGGCGTCCGAAGCAACGCCTTGCCTCATCTCGAATCGATCTAGACCAACACCCAACTACAATCAAAACCAGATGCCCCTCAAAAACAAACGCATCCTGATCACCCGCACCCGCCACCAGGCCTCCGACCTCGCCGCACAACTCGAGGCCCTCGGCGCGACCCCCATTCTCATCCCAACTATCGAAATCGTTCCGCCCGATTCTTTCTCAGCCCTCGACGCCACTCTCACCTGCCTCCGCACTTACGACTGGCTCATCTTCACCAGCGCCAACGCAGTCGAAGCCTTCCACCGTCGAGCCCAGTTTCACCGTCTCACCCAACTACCCCAAAAGATCGCCGTCATCGGCCCCGCCACTCTGAGCGCCGCCAACGCCATCGGTCTCACAGTCGATCTGGTCCCCCCGCAATACGTCGCCGAGTCCCTCGCCGCAGCTCTCCTCCCTGAAGCCCCCGGCAAGTCCTTCCTCCTCATCCGAGCCGCCGAAGCCCGAGACACCCTCCCCGAAGCCCTTACCGCCGCCGGAGCCACCGTCACCATAGCCCCCGCCTACCGCAACCAAATCCCCCCCGACTCCATCCCAGCCCTCCAGTGTCTCTTCGCCACCCCCGATACCTACCCTAACGCCATCACCTTCACCAGCGCCTCCACAGCCCGCAACCTTTTCGCTCTCCTCGAAGCCGCCAACCTCACCCTCCCCCCAACCATCACGCTAGCCTCCATAGGTCCCATCACCAGCCAAACCCTCCGCGACCTCGGCCACCCCCCAACCCTCGAAGCCCCCGAACCCACCATTCCCGCCTTAGTCCAAACCCTCTCCCAAAACCTCTAAGGACTTTCCCACTCCATAACCCTTGTCACTGCCGTCACCGTTTCTGCGGTTGTCGTTGTTGCTTTTCTTGCTTTCTATCCCCGCAGCGGACCTGCTGTTGCAGTTACTGTCGCTTTTGCCTTTGCAGTTGCTTTTGCATTTTGCATTTGCCTTTGCTTCTCTTGTTGTCATCCCGTAGGGATCTGCTGTTGCTGTTGCTGTTGCTTTTGCTCTTGCCTTTGCCTTTCTTGCTCGTCATCCCGCGCCGGGGACCTGAGGTTATTGCCGTTGCCCTTGCTTCTAGGTACCCCAAGGCTTCAGCCTTGGGTCTCAAAAGCCACAATAAGAAAAGGGGCTTTAGCCCCTGGGGTATGCCTTCTGTAGTTCGCCCACTCAGTCAAACCATGCGTCGCCAATCTGGAAAAACCAACCATCAACAAACCACGATTGCCACGCTTTTCACCACGAACCATCCACACATCGCCACGCCTAATGCGAGCTCCACGTCTTATCCGAAGAGTTACAAAGCGTCTCCAGCGTGCAGTCCACACACCGGGGCTTCCGAGCCACGCAAACCTGCCGCCCATGATGAATCAGCTCATGCGAAAAATCGATCCACCGATCTTGCGGAATGATCTTCATCAGATCCCGCTCCACCTTCTCCGGAGCCGTCTCCCGAGTCAATTCAAGCCGTCGCGATAAACGCATAACATGCGTATCTACAACAACTCCCACCGCAATCTTAAACCAAGACCCGAGTACAACATTCCCCGTCTTCCGAGCCACCCCCGGCAGCCGTAGAATCTCCTCCATAGTCTGCGGAACCTTGCCCCCAAACTCCTCCACCACCACCCGCGACGCCCCCTGAATCGACTTCGCCTTATTCCGAAAAAATCCGGTAGTCCGAATCAACTCCTCCAACTCCGGCAAAGAAGCCTTCGCCATAGCTTGAGGCGTAGGAAACGTCTTAAAAAGCGCCGGAGTCACCAGATTCACCCGCACATCCGTACACTGTGCCGACAGAATCGTCGCCACAGTTAACTCCCATGCATTCTTATGGTTAAGGGCACACACCACCCCCGGATACGTCTCCCGCAACACCTTCAAAATCGCCGCGACCCGCACAGGATCCGTAGGATTCCTTCTCTTCACAAGTCTTTTATCCGCGCTTTTCCGTGTCATCCGTGGTCGATCTCTCTACCCAAGCCGATCCAGCATCTCCGCGGCCGGAACCCTCACGCAGCTAAAAATAGGCGTGTCCTGCAGCGTATACATACTGATCTCCGTCTCCCGAAGCTGCTGCACCAGGTCCAGAAAATCCTCAGGAAAATTCGTTTCAAACGCCACCACAAACTCCTGATCATCAATGCCAAACGAATAAGTAGTATTCAGTTTCACCCGCGGATACGACAGCCCCACACGAATATGTTCATCCATCAACCGCTTCCGCTCCGTAGCAGGCAGCAGATACCAAGGCCGAGTCTTCCAGAACGGATAAATAAAAATGTACTTCTGCCCCCCTGGACGAATCGCCCCACGCCCTTCGCCCTCGCTCTCATCTGGCCTGTCAATCTGGTACTGCGACCGCTTTGTCATCGCCAAAAAATTGTGTGGCGAGTTCAAATACCCCCCCAGCGGAGTCCGCATCAACTCACTCCGCATCTGGTTCAATTCATCCACGCCATACCCAATCGACCACACGCACATATCTACATCGCCGCGCGTGCCAATCGTCGAATACGTCATCGACAAAAACTCCCCCGGCTTGTTCCACTTAGCCAGAACCTCGGCAAACGCAGCTTTATGCGCCGCCTTCTCCTCTGCAGGAAGCCGACGCCACTCTGGCATCACCTTGTAAAAGCTGAAGCACACGATCTGCCGCTTCACTGGCGGCTTGGACGGATCATGCGGCACCGCACCATAGCTGCTAGCCGGACGTCCAGCGGCAGCAGGTGCGTGTGTCGTGGTTGTTGCGGATGCAGCTTCAATGGCCGGCGTAGCGGGGTTCGACATGTTGATTCTCCTGACAACTTCAATGCTAGCGCATCCCAACGCATCCTTCCTCCCGCTATACTGCACCTGCATGTCCGAAAAACTCATCGAAATCCTTGTCGGCCTCATCACTAGCGGCGGATACCCCGCCGTCATCCTCCTCATGGCGATCCAATCCGCCTGCATTCCCATCCCGTCTGAAGTCATCATGCCTCTGGCCGGTTACGCCCTCGCGCACAATCAGTTAGACCTCATCATTTTGGCGACCGTCGCATCGCTGGCCTCGAACCTCGGCTCCATCCCCGCTTATTGGGTAGGCGCACGTGGCGGGCGCCCCATGGTCGAGCGCTACGGCAGCTACATGCTCCTCAGCAAGCGCGACCTCGACCGCGTCGATCATTTCTTCGCACGCTACGGCTCTATCGCCGTGTTGATCGGCCGCATGCTCCCCATCGTCCGCACCTTCATTGCCTTTCCCGCAGGCGTTGCGAAGATGAACCAGGTTCGTTTTCACATCTACACCTTCATCGGTTCCTGGCCCTGGTGCTACGCGCTGGCCTACGTTGGCATGAAGCTAGGCGACGAGTGGAATTCCGACCCCCGATTCAAAGCTATCTTCCACCGCTTCCATCTCGGCGTCGAACTCATCATCGTCGCTGGGTTCCTCTGGTTCGTCGTCTCCCACTGGAAGAACCGCATTCGTATCGAAGCCGCGTGAGAATCACTTCCTGATCAAGGCATCCTCGAACATCCAAGACCAAAGAAGCGCAAACCCGCTCCAATCGTGCAAAATTGCGTAACCGCTAACGCCTGCTGATTCACCCCTTTCATTTGCGCCACCTCTTTCCTGTGAGCGATACTGACTCTTCCGCCCACAACGGAAAATTGCCTCACAGAAGGGTATCGCCTAAGCATGTCTACAACCGGCTCAGCCAGCCAAGAAGCCGCGAGCATCAAGCCCGCAACAGGAAAACTAGGTGTCATGATCCCCGGCATGGGAGCTGTTGCCACGACTCTGATCGCCGGCGTAGAAGCTATCCGCCGCGGCCTCGCCAAGCCCATCGGTTCCACCTCGCAGATGAGCACCATCCGTCTCGGCAAGCGCACCGACGCTCGCACTCCGCTCATCAAGGACTTCGTTCCCATCGCATCCCTCGACGACCTCGTCTTCACCGGCTGGGACATCTTCGGCGGCAACCTCTACGACGCCGCCAAAACCGCGCAGGTCCTCGACCGCGATCAACTCGAACAGATCCGTCCCTTCCTCGAGTCCATCGAGCCCATGCCCGCCGTCTTCGACCAGCACTACGTCAAGCGTCTCGAGGGCAAGAAGGTCAAGACCGGCAAGAACAAGTGCGACCTCGCCAACCAGATCCGCAACGATATCGCCGAGTTCAAGACCAAAACCGACCGTCAGGTCATGATCTGGTGTGGCTCCACCGAAATCTTCCTTGAGCAGACCGCCGTCCACCAGACTCTCGAAGCCTTCGAGCGCGGCCTCGTCGAAAACGACCCTGGCATCTCCCCGTCGATGATGTACGCCTGGGCTGCCCTCAAAGAAGGCATCCCCTTCGCCAACGGCGCACCCAACCTCACGGTCGACATCCCCGCCCTGCAGGAGCTCTCCAAAAAGATGAACGCTCCCATCTGCGGCAAGGACTTCAAAACCGGCCAGACCTTCATCAAGACCGTCCTTGCGCCTGCGTTCAAGGTCCGCAACATTGGCGTCAGTGGCTGGTACTCCACCAACATTCTCGGCAACCGCGACGGCGAAGTGCTCGACGACCCCGATTCGTTCAAGACCAAAGAGGTCTCCAAACTCGGCGTCCTCGAACACATCTTCCAACCAGAGCTACACCCCGACCTCTACAAGGACATCTACCACAAGGTCCGCATCAACTATTACCCACCACGCGGCGATAACAAAGAGGGTTGGGACAACATCGACATCTTTGGCTGGCTCGGCTATCCAATGCAGCTCAAGGTCGATTTCCTCTGCCGCGACTCCATCCTCGCTGCACCGCTGGCCCTCGATCTCATTCTCTTCATGGATCTCGCAGCCCGCACACCCAGCCTGCGCGGCCTGGGCATCCAGGAGTGGCTAAGCTTCTACTTCAAGGACCCCGACAGCGCACCCGGCGTCTACCCCGAACACGACCTCTTCATCCAGCACATGAAGCTCAAGAACACCCTCCGCCACATCATGGGCGAAGACCTCATCACCCACCTCGGCCTCGACTACTACGGCGAGTAGTTCAACGCTCTCAACACAAAAACGGCGGCTACGACTCTCGTAGTCGCCGTTATCTTTTTGTTTAGCCGTTATCTGCCGTAAGGTCGGTAATACCCTCTATACGCGACCGGCGGATATCCATACCCCGGAGGATACGCATAAGCCACCGGCGGAGGCGGAGCCGGATACGCGTAAGCCACAGGAGGATACGCATAAACCGCCGGCTGCGGGGCCGCCTGCTGAATGATCGTCGGCGCTGGAGCCTGCACGACGACCACCGTCGGGCTTGGCTGAGCATAGGGCTGGGCATACGACTGCTGCACCGGAGCCGCCATCTGCTGCGGATACGCTCGTTCGATCGGAGCCGCCGCCTGCTGCTGAGGCTCATTATCTGCATAGTTATACTTCGAGATCATCTCCGGCTGCTTCTGCACTTCGTTCTTCGTCGGAATCCCAAAGTCATTCAGCATCAGGACTGTAAGGCGAGTCTCGGCCTTCAACTCCGGATACGGTCCACGTCGTGGCAGATTGATCAGGTCGATCGGCCACAGCACCGGAATCATCCACTCGATGGTGTCGCGAACCGCGTGCCCCGTCCCGTGAATCTTGCCATCCTTATCCACGGGATTCTTTCCCGAGGTAGCAACCACGCGCGTCGAAATCGGGATCACCGTATCATTGCCCACAACCATCCGGTCAAACTTCAACTCCATCCAACCTTTGCCAACAAAGTGCCCGGGGTCCTTGTAATCTTCAAAGCGCCCGACCAGATACGCCCCATACGGAAACACAGATCGACCGTACATCTCACTGTGGCTCATCTGGCACAACACCGGGTCTCCGACATGCTCGGTCTTAGATGAGAGGTGGGGTTCGGACACCATGCACTGCACAACAGAACCGGCTGGAATCAGCTGCTCCGCATGTGCGACAAACGAAGCGGGTAGAACTAGCAGTAACGCGGCAAGAAAGCGCTTCATGTGACCTCCTCAATTTACGTACGTGACTAAGGGCCCAGATACCTTAACCTTCGTTCGTCGAATCTCGGAGAATAACTAAAAGACTTGCCTAAGTCTTGAGCCGATGGTGCCGGGATTATAGCTTAATCGAATGTCAGTGGACTCCTTCTTTCTACAGTGCCTACTAACACATGTAAAAACAACGAGGTAAAGCTGAAGCGAAGGCCCGGAAACACCTTCGCCGCCTCTCTTCGTTAGGGCTGTACCATCGGAATCTGTGCAGCCAACTGCAAGTCAATCAGCATGACAAGCCGCCGATCCAGCTGGAAAAACAAAGCGGTCTTTTTGCCGGATATCACCTTGCCAAATATCGGCACATACTTGAGCCGCAACTGCGCCACCTGTTCATCAACGCCAAGCAATTTGCGAGTCAAAGCCACAGCCTGATCGTCAGTAAGCGTGTCGAAGCTGGTCGCATACTCTTTGATAGCCGCATACTTTGCATCGTTAATCTTGACCAGCTCCGCAGTGTACTGGTCATAAAGCGGCCAGAACTTCACCGCTTCTGTGTCCGTAAGCTGAAGGTTGGCAGCGATGATCTGCTTCTTCTGAGAGCGAATATCCTTCCGCAGTAAGTCGACATCCTGATCTACAGTGCTCTGGCCCGAGCTGTTTGACGGCGTTTGAGCCGAACTTTGACCTACCAAGCTGCTGGTCAAAATCACGATTGCTGCCATGCTGATCGTTAGAAGATTCTTCCTGATCACAGAACTCTCCTCCTATGTTGGAAAAATAGAGGCAGAACGACAGTCGCAGTGCTTGTCCCGTGGAAGTAAAGCGGTAGAGATGGCCTTTAATCGCGCTAACCCGCAAATCCTATCAGCAGTAATTTCCTTTGTCACTCACGTCCCATCAGAACCCTGAACATCAATCGCCGATACTGTCACAATTAACAGCACAGCTCAGCTAATCAGCTTGGGCTAAGGAACGCGAGTGCTATGGAAGAACTGGATCTTCCACACACCCTCTTCTTTATGCAAAAACGCCGACTCCAGCCAGGTGACACTCTTCGTTCCTGACTCATCCTGCAGCGAGCCCCGATTAGTATATGTAATCCACGCATCATTGCACGTCAAATGAACCACCGGATCGGTCACGTTCCACTCATAACGCTTACCCGTCTCGTGTGCCGCTTTGATCAACTTCATCAACACGTCGCCATCGAATCGTTTGCCCCCATCAAAAGCATAGAACTCTGGCGAAGCGATCTTGTGAAAACCATCTAGATCATCCTTTGTTGCCGCCACGTACATCTGCCTCATGACCTCCACAACACTGGCCTGATCCTCGGGCGTCGTCGTGCACGGCGCCGCATGAGCGCTACGCCCACGGCAGAAAACGATCATCACTGCAAACGAAAGCAACGCGAAGCGACGGAAACAGTTTTTCATAGATTCGATGAGAATCCCTTCTAAACAAGACGATACCGATTATTACACGCAACATGTCTGTCAAACGGACGAGATGATTTTTATCTTTACTATCTAACCGGTTATATAGTATTAAATGAAAACAGGAGAAAGCCTGTGCGCGATCGCCAGAACGACATCGCCGCAAGAACCGCACTGGCGCGGCCTATCGCATCCCAGATTGGTGGCCATCTCGCGCTCGATTTCTGCAATACCGCCGGCGAGCATCTTGCCCCCAGGCCCGACGAAATGTTTCTGGAGTGGGAATCATTTGTCCGGTGGTCGGCCCAGATCGGACTGATCGGACCTGAAATCTATCCTGAACTGCTGCGCCACCCTTCGCCGATCGCAAAGGTTGTGCAGCTTCGCGAAGCAATCTACCGCGTCGGACTCGCAATCTCCCGGGGAACCCCCATACCTCAACGCGATCTCCTCGTCATTCGCAGACAGGCAAAAGCGCCGAAGCCACCAGCCGTCGCAGGCGTCAATGGACTCCGCTGGCGGCCCGATCCATCGCGCGCCTCGCAGCAGCTACGCGCCATCCTCGCCAGCGAGGCGCTGTCTCTCTTCTGTTCTTCACGATCTTCGCGTCTCGGCATCTGCGAAGGTGGCCATTGCGGGTGGCTCTTCATCGATGAAAGCCGCGGCAAACGGAGACGTTGGTGCGACATGAAGGACTGCGGCAACAGGGCGAAAGCGCGTCGCTACTACCAGCAACAGCACGGCAAATGAAGCTATCCGCAATCGTCGGCTCGGGAATAAATGGTGCGCATCAATTCGGCAACACGGTATTCAGCTGTCAATAAAAAGGAGGAACACTTATGAAACGAGTTGTCTCGATAATCGCAGCAAGCGTTCTGCTCACTTGTGCGGCAGCGGCAAAAGACGTCCCGGCGACAGAAAAGAAGATCACCGACTTTGAAGCCTCCTTAGGGCAAGCGATGATCGACAAAAATATTGCTACCCTGTCGAACCTTGTGGCGGACGACTGGACAATACAAAATGACAGCGGCACGATCGGCACCAAAGCCGGGTTCATCAACGATGTGAAATCCGGAGCGCTCGTAGTCACCAGTTTCAAACTCCACGACGTTCACGTCCGCGTGCTCGGCAACGTAGCGTTCGTGCAAGGCTCTGATGATGAAATCAGCTCTTACAAAGGTAAAGTCAACAGCGGAACCTACAATTGGCTGGATGTCTGGGAAAATCGGGACGGCCGCTGGGTCTCTGTCGCTACCCAACTAACCAAGGTCGAAACCAAACACTGATCCACCTAAATTCCCCATGCCTTTATCCTCTCCCTGCAAATGCTGTGTGGATATTCAGCGATTCAAACTCAGAAGGCGGCTGCGAACAATGTCTTCGCGGTCGTCTTCAATTTAGGATCGAAAGATACCTGCTAGGTGGGCCACCAACCCGCCATGACGACGATACGATTCTCTACGAATGCCACCATCACCCAATCCCGACCAGACCCAACCCCAAATCCTCCGTACTTTTACCACCCTCCACCAACTGCGCCCAATTTGGGGAGGCTCCCTGATCCTTTCCCTCGGTCTTGATCCTCACGGAGCAGCGCTCTCCATAGCTGCCAATATTGCCGGAGCCGTTTCCCTCGCCATTGACAACAACCCTATCCACCTCCGCGAGGTCGTACGCACCGGAGCCTGCGACTTCGTCGTCACCACCCTTGACGAAGCCATCCGCGTCATGAAGAACGAGGTCCGTAAACACACCCCGCTCTCCGTAGCCCTCAACACCGATCCCTTCCTCGCTCTCAATGAGATCCTCGACCGCGGCCTAATCCCACAACTCTTTTCAACCTTCCTGCCGCCATCCACCCTCACACCCGAACAGACCAGCACCCTCACCTACGCCGTCCACCAATTCCAATCCGAAGGTGCCTTCCTGATCGCCTTCAGTAACAGGGAACCCACCACCCCTTTCACTCCGAGCGACACACTACTAACGCCGCTTCTGGCCAAGCGCCAATGGACCCTCCAAACCTTTCCATTCGACAGCCCTACCGCCCTCCGGACCTTCGACGCCCGTGCCCTCGCTCTCCTCGCCCCCGACGACGCCCTCCGCAGCCGCTGGCTCGAAGCCGCCCCTCGTATCCTCCAGCGCCAGCGCCCTCCCCAACGCTCCCTCTGGCTCACTGAATCCGAATTCCATGAAATCTTGTCAAGCCCCGCTGTGGCATAAACCTATGAATACAAATAAGATAATGAGTGCATATTAATTCGAGCCTATTCGTTAAAATAGAACCAGAACAAAAAAGCCTCCGAAGATCAACGGAGGCTTTTCACTTTATCGAACATTAAGCCGGAAGTCTGGACCTAAGTCTCATGTTTGTTGGACTTTGCGCAAATAAGTATGGGAGATGGGGTACCTATTCCGCGACAGCCATCAACCGCTGCCAAAGGGCCTTCGTTCCCGAGTCTGTCTTAGCCGACACCGGTAGGATTTCGTCGATCTCATGCTCCCGCTTGAGTGCCGCCATGTTCTTCGCCAGCACGTTATTTGAGAGCCGATCAGCCTTCGTCCCGACGACCAGGAAAGGCCGCTGCGTCTGCTTCAGATAAGTAATCAACTGATGATCGTTAGCCTGCGGAGGAATGTTCGTATCCACCAGGCACACGCACAGAGCCAACGTCTCCCGGTCAGCGATGTAGGGCTCGATAAACTGCGGCCACTCCGCCGAGATCGACTTCGATATCTTCGCGTACCCATACCCCGGCAGATCCGCGAAGATCAGCGTCGGCTTGACCTTCATCTTCGCCCCTGCACCCTCATGCAGCGCAAAGAAGTTGATTGCCCGCGTCCGCCCCGGAGTAGACGACGTATGCGCCTGCTTCGAGCCCAGTAACGAATTTATTAGAGAAGACTTGCCCACATTCGAGCGCCCAAGAAACGCTACCTCCGGCGCTCCATAAGTCTTGGCTTCAGAAGGGAAGTGCGAGACATCGGTCGCCGACAACAGAAATACAGGGTTCAGCCGCATAGCTCCAGTCTACCGTCAACACGCCTAAGCACTGTGCAGGCCGCATAACAAAAGGCACCTGTCCGTGGAGAACAGGTGCCTCTGGCAATATTCTGCACAAGCTATTGCTCTTTAGGCTTGACCGTAATCGTAACCGGTGCCGTCAGGGTGAAGTTAACAACGGATTCCGCCGGAATCACAATATCCTTGTTCCCGGTAAACGCGGATGCTGCAGTGCCGGCGCCCGCGCCGACAAGACCGCCGATCAAAGCGCCCTTTCCGCCGCCAGCCAGGCCACCGATCAGCGCGCCACCGCCACCGCCACCGCCGACCATGGCGGCCGTCCGCTTACCTTTACCTTTTTCTTCTTTCTCATAGATGCCCACGCTAACTGGTGTTCCGCTGATGGACGTTATCTGAATGGCCAGATCGCCCGCACCTTTGAACCGTCCACGCCCCTTAGCTCCTACCACGGTTCCGAGTACATGCGCACCGCGCGGGAAAACGGTAGCCCCCCCGGCCGTCTTCACCGGTCCCGCCAGCTCGCCAGAGAAGCTGTCACCAACATTTGCACTTTTCGCGCTCAATTGCTGGGTGATTGTGACCGGTATCGCTGTTCCCGACGGAACCGTCAACTTCTTAGGCGGTGGTGGAGGAGCAGGAGCTACAGGTTCAGGGGCGGGGACTGGAGCAGGTGCCGCTTGTGCCACAGGAGCAGGCGCAGGCGTCGGAGCAGGAGCTGGGGCTGGAGCAACTGCTGGAGCAGCTGCCGGAGCTGTAGGAGTTGCCGCCGGAGTCGGAGCTGGTTCAGTTGCAGGCTGACTCGCTGGCTGACTGGCAGGTTGTTGTGCCGTCGTATCTGACGCTGGCGTTGAGTTCTTGCATCCGCTAATCACCAGGACCGTAGACAAAGCGAGGACCGTTGCAAAGGACACTGACTTCACGCGCATAGATCGTCTCCCGAAGACTGCAAAATCTGTGTTAGCACTATACTCCGCATAGAGTCCAGTTGCGCTCGCAGAGTTGTATGCAAAGCTCGCCTGCCTTGGATTTTTATAGCTCGGACCTTATTAGCGCAAAGCTTTCTGAGCTTCTTCTTACACTTGCCACTTATCTTCAATTGAAACGATGCAACGAACGCGTGCTTGCACGAAGAAGCCTTCAGCTCACGACTCGTTTGCACGTCGATTTCTATTCTCCTTACTACAGTTATCACCCAAAAGTGGCAGGAGTATTTGCGATCCGAAAGCACCAACGTCGGGTATGCTCCTCCAAGACATGATGAATAACTTCTCATTGTTCGACTTCTCCTCCCCCTGCGAATCTGCCATTCGCGACATTACCATTTTGTCGTTCAGGGCAGTTCTTCTGAACTTTTCTCCCCACGCCGGCAACGGTCCACCTTCTGCCCCAGTCCTCTGATTTCCTTCATGCTCCATTACTCACTCACCAGACTGTCACGAAAACCGCATCACTACCCTTCGGAGGGATTACCCATGAACTGCAATTACTTCACCCGTCTAACGGGCTCAAAGCGAAAGTTGCTCGCTTTGCTTGCATCGAGTGCCGTCTTTATGGCCGGCTGCGCGAATATGGCGACAACGGCAACCTCTTCGAACTCGCTTGACGTCGCTGCTGCCATTGGCGGCAGGGTGCATGGCGGCAACCAGCCTGTGGGTGGTGCTGTCGTCAACCTCTACTACGCCGGTCAAACCGGTATGGGTTCCGGCGATCCATCCGCTGGTCCCGGTCTGGGAGCCCCCATCCTTGCTGCGACCACAACCAGCGCAAACGATGGTACTGGCTCCTTCAGCTTCATCCAGGATCCGATCAATGGGGAAACGACCACGGGCAATACGTTCTCTTGCCCGGTAAATAATCCAATCGTTTACGTCGTTGCACGTGGCGGCAACACGCTCAATACGCAAGATTCCAGCGTCAATAACGCTGCATCCGTATTTATAGGGGTTTACGGTCTCTGCAATCAGATCGCGAACTCCAGCTTTATCGATCTATCCGAGGTCACCACCGTGGCCACGATGGCTGCTCTCCAACAGTATTTCAATCCAGGGACTGAGAGCATCGGTGCCGATGGCATCGCGGCTTCCAAGCAGGCTCTTGTCAACTCGATTGCCACAATCTCTAACTTGGTCAATCTCGCTACTGGAACTGCACGGTCTGCTTCGCAGATATCCAGTCAATCTGCGTATTTCGGTAATGGAGCCACGGCAGTCACCGTTACTGCGACACCAGATACCGCAAAGATCAACCAGTTGGCGAACATCATCTCTGCCTGCGTCAACAATGCCGCTGCGAGTGCGTCTGCTTGCACCACCCTCTTTGCCAACGCCACGCCTCCCAACGTCTCTACGACCTCAAGGCCCTATCACGCCCCTGCATTTGCTCCAGCTACGGACGTTCTTCAGGCCGTTTACTACATGCTGACCAATCCGACCAATGGCGGCACGAACAACCTGCAGAATCTCTTCAGCCTTTCCCCCGCATTAGGTGCGCCTTATCAACCAACCCTCTCCACGGCACCGACCGATTGGACCATTTCTATTGCCTACAGCAGCAACAGCACCTGCGGAACCAATAACGGCAACTTTATCTACAAACCTCAGGCCTTAAGTATCGATGTCAACGGAAACGTTTGGATGTCTAACGGTCAGGCCGGTACGGGCAATCTCACTGAGATATCTGCCAGTGGTGTTCCAACCACTTGCCTTCCTCTTGGGGCATCCCGCGGCGCTGCGATCGATACACTTGGTAATGTCTGGTACGCCAGCACTGACTCGAACAATGTCTATCGTTACAGTCCTGGCACGACCCCGGGCGTGCCACAGGCGCTTCTGGCCTTTCCCACCACACAGACTCCGCTAGCGGTAGCAGCTGATGGTTCGGGCAACGTCTACTTCTCAACGGTCGCGGATACCTCACTGTATGAAATCCCAGCTGCTGCGACTGCAACTGCCGTCGTAGCACCAGTTCAGATCTCTTCCGTCCTGGGGCCGCTTCCCATCAGCCTCATGGCCGACAAGACTGGATCCATCTGGGCGTCTTCGGGAAGTAACTTCGTCTCGCGGGTCACAACCGGCAATGTAGGGGATCCGAACTATCTAAATGGTTTCTCCACGACTGCCTTCAATACCCTCGACAGCACCTACGGGATTGCCGTGACTCAAAGCAACGGCGTTTTCGTCTCGTCGAACGGAACTAGCAGCGCACTGTCGTACCTCACCGGATCGGGCGTGTCTTATGCAACCACCCCGGGATGGCCGACTGCGGCCGGCCTGGGCGGCATCAACACTCCTGAATCTGTCGTACTGGATGGTGCACAGAATGTCTGGACAGCTAACAATTCGAATGACTCTGTTAGCGGCATGGATACCATCAGCGAGATAAGCATCTTCGGAGTTAGTCTAACCCCGAACGGCACGACCAATGGTGGCCTCCAACAGTCCTCCAACTTCTCGGGTGGGCGCTCTATCATCATCGATCAATCTGGCAACGTATGGATCGCGGGAGACGGCACATCGGGCAACCCGTCCAATTTTGTCACGGAGATCGTTGGTACTGGAGTTCCGATCTACCAACCCTACGCCCTTGGTCTGTCAAACACCCGTTTCCAGACCGTCCCCTAAATTGCAACACTCTCACCGCAAAAGGCCTCGGCGCGAACAGCACCGAGGCCCTTTGCTTTCTCCGGCAAAATTCTCTAGCCCTTATGTTGACTGGCGATTCTGCGCTATTCAATTTCGCTGGGTCTATTGTTCCGCTAGGCTGAACACCCTCTCCATCGCGACCCATCTTTGACCGGGCCTGGACTGTGGCAAGGGCTGCTGGAACCCGCCCATAATCGCCTCCCACTCCTGTACCTTGGTGTTTGCAGCATCTGCAGCGGCCTTCGCTGATAGCGAGAATTTGTCATTAACATCCATGATCATGAACATGCGCGTACCAAGAAGATAGATCTCCATCTCTACGACGCCAGCGTCCAGCAGGCTCTGCTTGACCTCCGGCCAGATCTTTACGTGATATCGCTTATACTCGGCAATCGCTGCTGCATCATCCTTCAAGTCCAGCGTCAGACAATGGCGTGGCATGTTTCCTCCGCATTCGTGTTGTGTTATATCTCCGCGCGGTGAGCCGCACAAAGTTCAATCGAAGAGTACCATCGAACGACACAAAGCGACTCGTCTCGGTTGCCGAAGGCGCCGCCCCCCTCACCACACTCAGATTATCTTTTCAATCTCCCTATTCAAACGCGGTATCCTTTCCATGTACCGGATATTTCAACCATGACTAATGCCTTTCACCTGGAAAACAAGATCGCACTTATCACCGGAGGCGCTAGCGGCATCGGGGCAGCCACCGTCCGCGAATTCTCCCGTGCCGGAGCCCACGTCCTCATCGCCGATCTAAACCTGGCCGCGGCACAATCGCTTGCCGCCGAACTTCCCAGCGCCAAGGCCGTCGCTATGGATGTCACCGATTCAAGCTCCATCGCCACAGCCTTCAAAGACATCACCACGCTCGATATCCTCGTCAACTGCGCCGGCGTTGGCTTGGTTGGCGACATCACCCACACCTCTGAGGAAGACTTCAGCCGCGTCATGCGCGTAAACGTGAACAGCATCTTCCTTGTTACCCAGGCCGCATTCCCGCTCTTGCTCACCTCGCGCGGCAGTATCGTCAACATTGGATCAGTCGCCGGCTCCGTAGGAGTCAAGCAGCGCTTCGCCTATTGCGCCAGCAAAGGAGCTGTCCAGGCCATGACCCGCCAGATAGCCGTCGATTACCCCAAAGAACTCCGCATCAACTGCATCGCTCCAGGTACGGTGCAGACTCCCTTCGTCGAAGGCTATTTGGACAAATACCACGCTCACGAAAAAGAAAAAGTCCGTTCCGAACTCGTCGCCCGCCAACCTATTGGCCGTCTGGGAACCCCGGAAGACATTGCTTCTCTCGCCCGCTATCTCTGTTCGGCCGAAGCCGAGTTCATTAATGGTGCCGTCATTCCGATCGACGGTGGCTGGACTGCAGCATAACGTCGCTAAATTACATACACTGACGAAAGGGAAGCCGCCAACTTGAACGAAATTCTTATCACTAGCGTCCGTGTCATCGACCTGCGCTTCCCGACATCCCGCGACCACATCGGCTCCGATGCCGTCAATAAGGATCCCGACTACTCCGCCGCCTATTCCATCCTCGAGACCAACTCTGGCCTCCAAGGCCACGGACTCACCTTTACCCTTGGTCGTGGCACCGACCTCGTCGTCCAGGCCGTTCGCTATCTCTCCCGCTACGTCGTCAACCGTACCCTTAGCTCCATTACCGAAAACCTCGGAGCCTTCTCCCGCCAACTCACCGACGACACGCAATTTCGCTGGCTGGGCCCCGAAAAGGGAGTGATCCACCTCGCCACCGGCGCCCTCATCAACGCCGTCTGGGACCTCTACGCTCGCGCCGAAGGCAAACCTCTCTGGCAGCTGCTCGCCGACATGGAGCCTACCCAACTCCTCAAAGCCGTCGACTTCCGCTACATCGACGACGCACTCAGTCCGCAGGAAGCTCTAGACATTCTGGACGAAGCCCGGCTCATCGGAAAACCAGAACGTCTCGCCCTACTCCAGCAGCAAGGCTACCCCGCTTACACCACCTCTGTAGGCTGGTTCGGCTATAGCGAAGAAAAGATCCGCTGCCTCAGCAAACGAGCCCTCGCCGAAGGCTGGACGCACTTCAAACTCAAAGTGGGTGGCGACCCCGCCGAAGATCTCCGCCGCGGCCACATCGTCCGAGAAGAGATCGGCTGGACCAACAAGCTCATGGTTGACGCCAATCAAAAGTGGGGCGTGCTCGAGGCCATTGACCGCACGCGCCAGCTAGCCGAACTCAAGCCCTACTGGATGGAAGAGCCCACCAGCCCCGACGACATCCTTGGCCACGCCCGCATCCGCCGCGAAGTCCCCGACGTTCGCATCGCCACCGGCGAGCACTGCCACAACCGTGTCATGTTCAAACAGTTCCTCCAGGCCAAGGCTATCGATGTCCTTCAACTCGATAGCTGCCGTGTAGCTGGCGTCAACGAGAACCTAGCCATCATCCTTCTGGCAGCCAAATTCAAAACCCCTATCTGTCCCCATGCCGGTGGAGTCGGCCTCTGCGAGTACGTCCAGCATCTCTCAGCCTTCGATTTCCTCTCCGTCTCAGCCTCTCTCGAAGACCGTGTCATCGAGTTTGTCGACCATCTTCACGAGCACTTCCTCACGCCCGTCCAAATCCGCAACGGCCGATATATCCTACCCACGGCCCCTGGTTACAGCATTCAAATCCGGGAAGATTCCCTAACCCGCTTCGCTTACCCCACCGGCGAAGCCTGGAGCAAGCCAGCATGAAGTTAGTTACTTTCACCGCGAAGCCAAGCGATACCTCCACCCGCAGCAACGCGGTTTTGAGCATCGATATTCCCACCCCCGGCGTTCTTCTTCCAGTGCAGGGAAGCGCCATCCGTCACGAGATCGTTGACCTCTCCAGCCTCGGCTATCCCAGTGTCCAGGCCATTATCGAAGCCGGTTCTGCAGCCCTCGAAGCCATCCACGCCGCCATCGCCAAGGCCCCTCGCCTCACGCTTGAAGAAGTCAACCTGCTAGCTCCCATTCCGCGTCCTCCGCGCATCTTCGCCATCGGTCTCAACTACCAAAGCCACGCCGCCGAATCCAAGATGGCCGTCCAAAAAGTCCCAACTGTCTTCATGAAGCTTTCGAGCGCAGTCGTCGGCCCCGACACTCCCATCATCCTTCCCAAAATCAGCACCCAACCCGACTACGAAGCAGAACTTGCCGTAGTCATCGGCAAACCTGGCTATCAAATCTCTGCAGCCGACGCCATGAACCACGTCTTCGGCTACACCATCCTCAACGACGTCAGCGCCCGCGACATTCAGCTCTCCACCTCGCAGTGGACCCTCGGCAAGTCCTTCCCAACCTTCTCGCCCGTTGGCCCATCCATCACTACTGCCGACGAGGTTCCCGATCCCCACGCCCTCGACATCGAACTCACCGTCAACGGCGAAACCCTGCAAAAGGCCAACACCCGCGATCTCATCTTCAAGATCCCCGTACTGATCGAATACCTCTCCAGCACAACCCCGCTTGAAGCAGGTGACCTCATCAGCACCGGAACTCCAGAAGGAGTCGGCCTCGGTCGCACCCCACCCCGCTGGCTCAAACCCAACGAAGAGGTCATCATCACAATTGAAAAACTCGGTGCGCTCCGCAACCCTACCGCTGCCGAGTAATCCTAGGTTTCTGATCTGAAATCGTGTTAGATTGGCAACCCATATGCGATTTCGCCTCCGTGTGTTGCCAGCTATCTTGATTCTCCTGGGGCTCAATGCGAAGACCCTTCGCTCCCAGGAAACACTCCCTCATCTTGAAAAGCGCGGCGAGGCGACGCAGCTCATCGTAGATGGCCAGCCATTCATCATGCTCTCCGGTGAGCTTCACAACTCCAGCTCCTCCAGCCTCGCCTATATGGAGCCATCGTGGCCGAAGCTCGCAGCCATGTCGCTCAACACTGTCGTCACTCCCATCTCGTGGGAGCTGGTCGAACCCACCGAGGGCCACTACGACTTCGCTCTCATCGACGGCCTCCTCGCGCAAGCCCGCCAGCATCACCAACGCGTCGTCTTCCTCTGGCTGGCCTCATGGAAGAACGGCGAATCCAGCTATCCACCCCTATGGGTCAAGCGCGATGCGCACCGCTTCCCGCGCGCCGTGCGAAACGGAAATCCCATCAACACCCTAAGCACGCTCTCCCCGGCAACTCTGGACGCCGACGCCCGCGCCTTCACCGCAGTCATGCAGCACCTCAAGGAAGTCGACAGCAAAAACCACACCGTTATCATGATGCAGGTCGAAAACGAGGTCGGCATCCTGGGCGACACACGCGACCACTCCGCCGCTGCCAATCAGGCATTCAACTCCACCGTCCCCGCCGAACTCATCACCTACCTCAAAACCCACAAGGACACTCTCGACCCCGAGCTTCGAGATCTCTGGGTAGCCAACGGACAGAAGACCTCCGGCACATGGGCCCAGGTCTTCGGCAACACCTCCCGAGCTGACGAAATCTTCATGGCATGGAACTACGCCCGCTACGTCCAGACCGTAGCCGCCAAGGGCAAAGCCGCATATCCATTGCCCATGTACGTCAACGCATGGCTTGCAGGCGAAAACAGCACCCCCGGCGACTACCCAAGCGGTGGCCCGCAGCCACGCGTCATCGACATTTGGAAGGCCGCAGGCTCTGCCATCGACATCTACGCCCCCGATCTCTATCAACCCAACTTCACCTGGTGGTCCAACCGATACCACCGCCCGGACAATCCTCTCTTTATCCCCGAAACCGTCGGTGGCGCTGCCGGTGCCGCTAACGTCTTCTACGCCATCGGGGAACACGGCGCTCTAGGCTTCTCCCCATTCGCCATCGACGACTTCGACGAAGCCAACAAGGACCTTGCTAACAGCTACAGTGTCCTCACCCCGTTGTTGCCCATCATCCTCGAACAGCAACCCAAAGCAAACGTACACGGCTTCCTCCTCGACCAAACCCACCCCTCCGTCGAGTTCCCCATTAACGGATACATCGCTCACGTAAGTCTCGACCAAATATTCGGCTACCACTCCGAAAAAGGCTTCGGCCTCATCGCGGCAACCGGTCCCGACGAATTCATCGGCGCAGGCAAAGGGTTCCGCGTTTCCTTCACATCCCGCTCATCCAACGCCCGCGTCGGCATCGCCTCCATCGACGAAGGAAAATTCGAATCAGGCAAATGGATTCCCGGCCGCCGCCTCAACGGCGACGAGAACGATCAGGGCAATTACTGGCGCTTCGACCCCCGTCAGATCCGAACCGAAAAAGCTACTGTTTACCAATTCGAATAGGCAGCTCACCTAAATCCGCATGCCGCAAAAGCTCTTCATCTACGGCACACTGCATCCCGACATTGCTCCGCAGGCGATCCGCGCAGACGTGCGCCGCCTCCATTTCATAGGGAAGGGAACCATTCGCGGCAAGCTGCTCGATCTAGGAGCTTACCCCGGCGTTCTTCTCGAAGCAACAACCGAACAAATCACAGGTCACATCTTCGAGATCCCCTCCGACCCGACGTTCCTTCATCGGCTCGATCGCTACGAAGAATTTTTCCCCGAGTCTCCCGAAGCCAGCCTCTTCCTTCGCCAGCTCGTTACCGTACAATGTGAGGACAGTTCTACGACGCGTTGCTGGGTATATGCGCTCAATCCATCTCGTATAGAACACACTTCTGCAAGTTGAGCGGCACGCAGGTACATGGGCAAGCAGAGCGGCATCAAGCCATATCATCCTTCTCGCGTTCTCGCGATCGCCCTCCTGCTTCTCATCGCACTTTTACCCATCCCTGCTCCATCCCAAACCTCCGCAACAACCATCCCACTCATCCTTCCCACCGCCATCGTCTTCGACCCTCAAGGAAACCTGTACCTCGCCGAAACCGCCAGTCACGTCATCCGCAAAGTCGATCCCAACGGCATCATCACCACCATCGCCGGAACCGGCACACAAGGCTTCTCCGGCGACAACGGCCAAGCCACCGCAGCCCAGCTAGACTCCCCTCAGGGCGTGGCCCTTGATGCCGCAAACAACATCTACATCGCCGACACCCACAACGACTGCATCCGCAAGATCACAGCAGCCACCGGCATCATCACCACCATTGCCGGAACCGGCACACAAGGCTTCTCCGGCGACAACGAGCCGGCCATCGCCGCCCACCTCAACCTCCCCACGGCCCTCGCCTTCGACACCACCGGCAATCTCTACTTCGCCGACACACAAAACCACCGCATCCGCAAAATAACCGCCACCACCGGCATCATTACCACCATTGCCGGAACCGGCACACAAGGCTTCTCCGGCGACAACGAGCCGGCCATCGCCGCCACCATCGACTCTCCAACGGGCCTCGCAGTCGACGTTACCGGCAACATCTACATCGCCGACACCCACAACCACCGCATCCGTCGTATAGACACCACCGGCACCATCACCACCATAGCCGGATCAACCTCTGGTTTCAGCGGTGACAACGCACCTGCCAGCGCTGCATCCCTCGCGCTGCCACACGGGCTCACCCTCGACGCCACCGGCAACATCTACATAGCCGACACCGCCAACCACCGCATCCGCCGCATCGACGCCACCACCGGCACCATCACCACCATCGCAGGCCAGGGCACCCAAACCTTCTCCGGCGACGGAAGCCCCGCAACTAGTGCCTCACTCGACACTCCACGCACAGTCACCCTCAACCCCGCCGGCCTTCCCACTCTCGCCGACACAGGCAACCAGCGCATCCGCCAAATCGCCACCGACAAGACCATCCACACCATCGCAGGCTTGGGCACCACTACTCCAGGAGCCCTCATCCTCTCCGCCCCTTCCGTCGTCGCCTACGGAACCGGCCACCTCACCGCAACCATCAACTCCTCCGTCGCCACAGGCTCCATCACTTTCCTCGACACCTACAACTCCGCCACCACTACCATCGGCACCGCCCCGCTCACCGCCAACGCTGTCACCTTCGACACCAGCACCCTCCCCGCAGGCACCCACAACATCACCGCCACCTACGCCGGAGACATGACCCACGCCGGGGCCCAAAGCTCTACCATCTCTCTCACCATCACCCCACAACAACTCGCCGCAGCTGTCTCCCCATCCACCATCCTCTACGGCCAACCAATCCCCGCCTTCACCGCAACCCTCACCGGAATCCTCCCGCAAGACACCAGCAAACTCACCGCAACACTCACCACCACGGTCACCACACTCTCTTCCGTCGGAACCTACCCCATCACCGCAATCCTCACCGGCCCGGCAGCAGGGAACTACACCCTCGCCAGCATCCCCATCCTGACCATTGCTCCAGCCCCCACCCTCACCATCCTCACAGTCGCATCGCCCACAATCTCTCCCGGCTCCTCCGAAACCCTCACCACCCACGTCGCCAGCACTACCAGCGGCGTACCCACCGGCAACGTCACCCTGCAGGACGGCGCAACAAACCTCCTCACCACCAACATCTCCACCACAGGCGACGCCACCTTCACCACCAGCACCCTCACCACCGGCTCCCACGCCCTCACAGCCGTCTACAGCGGCGACCACAACTTCTCCCCCAGTTCCTCCACCCCCGCCATCATCGGCGTCGGCGTAGCCGGAGGCACCCCAACCAACTCAGACTTCACCGTAGTCGCCATCGGCACCACCACCCAGACAATCCTCTCGGGAGCCTCCGCCAGCTACACCTTCTCCATCCAATTCATCGGAACTACCCCACTCGCCAGCCCCATCGCCCTGGCCGCCACCGGTCTCCCCAACCTGGCCACCGCGTCCTTCAACCCCACCTACCTGCCCCCCGGAGCCGCCTCTAACACCGTCACCCTTACCATCACAACACCACAGTTCTCCACCAATTCACCACAACCTAACCACTTAAACCGTACCGCTACACTACAAAAAACAGCCTTCGCCCTCCTTTTACTCCCCATCGCCGCCACCACTTTTCGCCGGCGCAATCCACTCCTAAATTCCCTCGTCCTGGTCCTTCTAATCGCCACCGCAGGCTGCGGAGCCCGCATAAACACAGGCCTCCAATCCCAAAGCTCCAATCCTGCCCAGACTTACACCATCACTGTAACGGGCACAGCAACCAGCCCCACCGGAACCATCCTGCAGCACGCCGCAACCGTCACCCTGATCCTGCAGCCCGCAAACTAAACCGGAGCCAGCATTCGCAGCAAAAAGAACACCACCACACCAGCAAAAAATACCAAAGCCATCCTGATCCCCGGCTCCCGATTCACCTCGGGAACTAAGTCCGTCGCCGCCACGTAGATCGTCACTCCAGCCGACAAAGGCAGCCCCACCCGCACCCAGGACGGTTGCAAATTGATGACCAGTACACCAAGCAGAGTCGTCGCTCCCAAAAACAACGCCGAATTCAAAGCCACTCGCCGCCCCTGCCCACTCGCCAGCATCACACTCGCAACCGTGAACCCCTCCGGAATCTTATGCAGAAACACCGCAACAAAGATGATCCACCCCAACCAATTCGATACGACAAACCCCGACCCAATCGCCACTCCATCGAAAAAAGTATGCGTCGCTAGGCCCATCAATACCGAGTAGCTCGTCCGTGCCGAGACAAACTCATGGTGGTGCGTCTCTTCGCCAAAGTGAAAGTGCGGGACCAACGTATGCTCCAGCAGATGTACCCCACAGTACCCCGCCAGAATCAGCATTGGAGCCCACTTCGGGCTCAACGCCAATCCCTCCGGCACCATCTCCAGCACCGCCGCTGCCAGCATAAAGCCCGAACCCAGCGCCACAAAGTATCGGAGCGCCCGCGCCGAAGGTGACCGCCTCACTAGCAGCACTCCGCCCAGAACATCCGCAAGGCCAGCCACCAGCCCTAGCGTAAGGCTCAACCAAAGTCCCGACACAGTCAGCCCTCATGGCGAGTCGTCAATGCATCGCCACCCTTCACCGGATTCGCCAACCGCGGCAACGCCGAAGCCCCACCGCATCGTGGCAGGCTGAAATCATCAATCTTCATAATCTCTCGATTCTACCCGTCTCCGGTCACTGCGACTCGCGCGACAGCATGAAGACCACGCCGAGCCCACACAGCAGCACTGCTCCCTCAAGCCGCTCCGACAGAACATGTAACCGCTCGAAGTCCATGCGCCCCGTATTCTCCGCAGGAGCCGTCTCCACCACGCCTCCAGCCAAATCGCGGTCGCGATCCATCGCAGGTAAAATCCTGAACTGCGAGTAAGCCGTCGTCGCCAGCATAATCCCAGTCAGTGTCAACTGAATAGCGAACCCCACCCGCGCCGAGACCTCAGCCCGCAACCAGAGGATCGCAGTCGCGGCATAAAACAACGCGCCACCGATTAGCCCAATCCAGTGCAGCACCCGTAGCGTCCCGCCCACCACGATGCCCGCTTCATGCGGGCTAGGCAGACTGTGAAACGCCACCGGCGCAACCACGAAGGCAAAAAAGATAAGCCCACCAACCCAGGCAACCATCGCAAATAACCGCAAGGCCCTCAAAACCGTCTGCATGCTAGACCAGGTCCCTTCCAATCAGCCGTCGAATTCTTTCTTTCATCGGAGGATGCGTCGAAAACATATTCGCAAACCCTCCACTCCCTAGAAACGGAGCCACAATAAACAAGTGTGCCGTCGAGGGCGACGCCTGCATCGGAATCCGTTTCGAATAAGCCTCCAGCTTCTGCAGCGCCCGCGCCAGGGCATACGGATTTCCCGTCTCCCGCGCTCCCGTCGCATCCGCTTCGTACTCTCGCGACCGCGAGATCGCCAGCTGAATCAACGTAGCCGCAATCGGAGCCACGATCAGCATCAGCAGCGCAGTCAGCCCACCGCCACCGCGCCGATCACGCCCGCCGCCGCCACCGCCGCCAAACATCGAAGCCCACATCCCCATCCGGGCAACCATCGTGATCGTCCCTGCCAGCGTGGCCGCAATGGAACTCGTTAGAATATCCCGATTCCGCACATGCCCCAACTCATGCGCCAGCACACCCTCCAGCTCCTCATCATCAAGCAGCTCCAGTATCCCTCGCGTCACCGCCACCGAAGCATGTTGCGGATTTCGCCCTGTCGCAAACGCATTCGGAGAATCCGTTGGAATCACATACATCTTCGGCATCGGTAGCCCCTGCTTCGCCGTCAGCCGTTCCACCACCTCATACGCCTTCGGCAATTGCTCTCGCGTCACCGGCTGCGCGTTGTACATCTTCAGCGCCAGCTTGTCTGAGAAGAAGTAAGTCCCGAAGTTGAACACCACGGACAGCACAAACGCCAGTACCATCCCATTGCGTCCGCCGAACATGTCTCCAATGAAGAGCAGGAACAGCGTCATCACTACCAGCAGCAGCGTCGATTTGAACGTATTCATCGCTCAACCCTCATCCAGCCGGTCCCGTTACCTCGAACGCATCAGCGCTCTGTCTCACCGCGTACAAGCGCCCGTCGCAGTACTGTCTCAAGCGCGCTCTTCTGAGCCTCATACTCCGTCTCGCTCAACCGTCCTTGCAGTTTGTCCGTCTCCAGCACAAATAGCTCTTCCTTCATGGCAGCCAGCAAGGCATTCGGCCCAGTTGGCACAGGCCCTCCCGCAACAGGCTGTACAGTATTCCCCTTCATCATGATTCCCGCGGCCCCTGCCAGCAGCAATCCAAGTCCACCGAGGATCCACCACTTATACTTTGCCCAGGGATCATTCGTCCCCTCGGGATCAAGTGGATTCCCCAACCCCCCCCCGGGCCGAGTATCCGCCGCAGCCGACACATTTCCACTGCCAGCCGGTGCCGAAGCATCCGCTTGCTGCTCTCCACCTGAGCCAGCCGTAGCGGCAGCCTGAGAATCCCGCGGCAGTTGACCCGTTCCCGACACCGTAAAATTCAACGCCTCTGACGGAACCACATTCCGCGCCACAAACGTCTGCGCCGTAGTCTCCTCCGTCACCGGCGTAAACGGCGTCGCTGGCCCGCCTTCGAACTTCATGCTCTTCGGCATCATTACCGCGACCGTGTCCGTCGGCATCACCATTCGCGGCGAAAACTTGAAGCTACCGTTGAAAGGCAAATGGTAAGTAATCTGAAACCGCGTCTCCCCCGGACGTATTGGAAAGATGAACGCAAAATGATTCGGATCACCCAGCGGCACCGGCGAAGCCTGCACCGGCATGCCGCCCGGTCCCAACGCAGCCGATCCCTCCACTACCGCACCCTCCGGCAGGAAAAACTCAAACGCCCTGTCACTGAACTGCGTTTTAGGGGGATTCGACTCATTCTTCACAAAGAAGTTCTCGACCACGTGTAGCGATTTACCGCTCTCATCGGTCTGCAGGCGCATAACATTCGCCTCGGTGCTGATCCCTTCCACCTTCGGAGCAGCGGTGAAAACCTCCACCTCAACCGACTGTGTTCCCGGAGGCGCCGGCCGGAAGTAATTCGCCTTATCATGCGTCACCCGCACAAGGTGCATTCCGCTATCGCCGTCCGGAACCTGCAGCGTAAAGCGGCCCTTCGCATCAGTCTTCGTGCGGCTTGCCTCCTGCATGCCCTGTGCCAGGCGAATCAGCACAACATCATCACCCACAGCGGGCTTATTAATCGTCTTATTCGTTACAGTTCCAGTGATCGAATCAGCCAGCGCAAACCCGGAAAAAGCCACAGCCGCCACGGCAACCGCAACAGCACGTCGAAGAGAAAAGAGAGGAGAAGTCACCCTTAAAGTCTACGTCAAACAAGGCATCCCTAACGACTTGAGCGCAAGACGAATCCGCAATCAGCTTCCAATCGCGGAAAATCGGTGACATTGGTGAAATCGGTGTTAGGCCTTACGCCTGCTAACCATGCCACGAGCCTCGAGCAATTCCATCTCAGCGATCACCCGCGCCGCCTCATCCTCCAGCCCAGCCCGCTGATCGGCATAGTCCTGCTCCGGATACTTTCCGGCTAGATACTCGAAGTTCAGATCGCGAAGATTCTCGTAGATCGTATCCTTCCGCTCGCGCAGATAATCCACCCGCGTCTTATCTGCCTGCTGGAACGGATTCCGCTCCGGCCAGAATATAAACGCGAACAGCGCCAACGTCAGCACAACACCCGCAATCATGCCCATCAGTACTCCGTCTCCCGCCGAATCCGTTCCCGCAGCGCATCGTCACTCGCATCATGAAATACCGGAGCACCGCCGACCGGCATACGAGCCCCAGACCGCAGCTTCCACACTCGAATCAAAAATCCCGTCCCCACCGTAGCCAGCAAAAACACCGCCATCGGAGCAATCCAAGCGACATTATCAAACCCGCCACGAACAGGGGCCGCCAGCACGGTAGGCCCATACTTTGCAGCAAACCAGTTTTGAATAGCCGTGTCCGACCCACCTGCCGCGACTTGTTCCCGCAACTCACCAATCATCCGGTCCGAGTCCGGACAGCCAACGTGGTTGCACTCCAGCAATATCTGCGTGCATCCGCACACGCAAATCATCTGATGCCCCAACCGGTTGAATCTCGACGAAGAATCACCCGCCCCCAGCATCACCACGCCAAGAAGCGCAACCATCCCCGCCTGCAGCCACCGCTTAAGCATGATGAACCTCTGCCACCACCGGCGCTTCATCTTCAACACGCGCCTTCACCGCACTTCGCGTCAGATTAGGCACCAGGGCAACAAACGTCCCAATCACGACGATCAGCACACCAATCCAGATCCAGTTCATCAGTGGATTCAGAAACACCTTGATGATCGGCTTATCCGTATCCGGATTCTTCCCCTCATAAATCACATAAAGATCGCGCTGCAACGTCGAGTGGTTTGCCACCACAGTCGAGTTCTGCTGACTAGCCGTATAAAACCGCTTCTCCGGAGCAAGCTGCGTAATCTTCTTGTCGCCCTTATAAACATCGAGCAGCGCATACTCCGTATCGAAGTTCGGATTCGAGTCCTGCGTAAAGCTCTGGCAAACCAGCCGGTACGGCCCCATCTTCATCTCATCGCCAAAGCCCATCTCCTGCTCGCGCGACTGATTGAACGCCCCACCGGCAATCCCGATAAACATCACCACAATGCCGAAGTGCACGATATACCCGCCATACCGCCGAGTATTCTTACGCACCAGCAAAATCATCGAAGCAAACAGATTTTTCCCCGTCTGTGTCCGCACCACCGCGGCCCCGCGTAAAAACTCAGAAGCAATCGCCGTAATCACACCCGCTGCCAGCGAAAACGTAATCAGCGAAAAAATCTCCGCCTGCATGTCATCGCCCGCGCTCCACGGATGAATACCCGAAGCAATAAACGCCACCAGCGCCACACCCATCGCAATCCCAGGCAGCACAAAGTTACGCCGGATCGACCGCAGCGAGGTAGACCGCCAGGCCAGCAAAGGACCAACCCCAGTCAGAAACAGCAGAAACAACCCAATCGGCAGATTCACCCGGTTATAAAACGGAGCCCCAACGGTAACCTTCGACCCCTGCACATACTCACTCAAAACAGGGAAGAGCGTCCCCCACAAAACCGTAAAGCAAGCCGCCAACAGCACCAGATTGTTGAATAAAAAGCTCGACTCGCGGCTCACCAAAGACTCCAGCTTGTTCTCGCTCTTCAAATGATCCTTCTGCTTGAAGAACGTAAACAGGCACACCGCAAACACAATCAGGATGAACCCGTAGAACCAGTTCCCAATCGAAGATTGAGCAAACGCATGCACCGAGCTCACAATCCCCGACCGAGTCAGCAACGTCCCAAGAATCGTTAGCATAAACGTCGAGAAGATGAGCCACACATTCCAGCTCTTCATCATCCCGCGCTTCTCCTGCATCATCACCGAGTGCAGAAACGCCGTCCCCGTTAGCCACGGCATCAAGCTCGCATTCTCAACTGGATCCCACCCCCAGTACCCGCCCCAGCCCAGCACGCTATAAGCCCAGTGTGCCCCCAGAAAAATTCCGCACGTCAAAAACAGCCACGTCACCATCGTCCACCGGCGCGTAATGTGGATCCACTTCTCCCCCGGATACCGCATCATCAGCGCGCCCAGCGCAAACGCGAACGGCACCGCGAACCCCACATACCCCAGGTAAAGCATCGGTGGATGAATCACCATCTCGGGATACTGCAGCAGCGGATTCAGTCCAAACCCATCCAAAGCCTTCGGTCCCGGCTGAATCGCAAACGGGGGAGCCGCAAAGTTCAGCAGCAGCAGAAAGAAAACCTGAACCCCGGCCAGAATCGTCGAGGCAAACGCCGACAGCCGCACATCCACCTTATGCCGCAGCCGTAGCACAAACCCATACGCGCTCAGTAGCCACGCCCAAAGCAGCAGCGAGCCTTCCTGCCCTGACCACAGCGCCGAAAACTTATACGCCGTATTCAGGTCTTTATTCGTATGGTGCAGGATATAAGAGACGGAATAATCATTTGTAAACGAAGCCCACACCAGCGCAAACGCCGCACAGCTCAACGCAACAAAGCTGCCAATGCCAGCCCGCCGAGCCGTCTCCCCCAAACGCCCCGCCCCATCCGCAGTCTTGCCACGCCAAAGCGCAAGTCCCCCCGCCACCAGGGTGTAGACACTGAAAGCCAGAGCCAGAAGCAGCGTAAAACTACCAAACTCCGGCATAGGGTGCAATTGCATGGGATTCCTCTACCCTTATTCTCTCAAGGGCAGGCCCATTACAGCAATAAAGCATCGTTTACCGCACGTGCGGGCGCCACAGCCTCTGCCTGTCCTAACCCAATCAGGCTCTGTACGCTGGCCAGCAGGTTTTCCGGCAAAAGCGGCTTCAACAGGAACAGCACATTCATGCCTTCGTACTCCGATTCGGCCTCTTCCATCCCACTAATCACCATTACAGGAAGCTTCGGCCGCGTCTTCCGCAACTCGCGAACAAACTCCGATCCATTCATCCCTGGCATGATGTGGTCTGTAATCACCAACTGCACATCGTCGAGACACTCTCCGGTCCTGAACTGTTCTAGCGCACGACCCGGGTTCAGCGCAGCGATCACAAAGTACCCCGCCCGTTTCAGAATTGTCTGACGGGTGGCCGCCTGCACTGCATTGTCATCGATCAAAAGAAGGGTATCGGTCATCAGCATTAACAGCTCCAGGGAAGAAAAAATCCTGCAAGTGGTACATTCAGGCCTTTCATTCGTTGGCAAAAGCAGTCATCGAAGTGGTCTGACAACATTCGTTCAAGTTCTACTGAACGACAGTCCTTTATGCAACTGACCTTTCGATGCAGAGGAGGTGCCTCCGAGTTTTCTTGCCAGCTCGAAAAAAATCTGATAAGACCCACTCCCATCATCCGTACGCTGGACTGAGCCAGACAAACCGTTTAGAGTTGGCCGAAGTAACTCTCAATCCAATCGTTCTATCAAGGGTGCCCGTGTCTCTGTCCATAGTCGACTGGCTGATCATGCTGGTCTATTTCGTCTTCGTCCTGGGAATCGGATTTGCCCTCAAGCGCTACATGCGCACCAGCAACGACTTCTTCCTCGCAGGACGCTCTATCCCGGCCTGGGTCTGCGGCCTGGCCTTCATCAGCGCAAATCTGGGAGCCCAGGAAGTCATCGGCATGGGCGCCTCCGGAGCCAAATACGGCATCATCACCAGTCATTTCTATTGGATCGGCGCCATCCCCGCCATGATCTTCGTCGGCATCTTCATGATGCCCTTCTACTACGGATCGAAAGCCCGAAGCGTCCCTGAGTACCTCCGGCTCCGCTTCGACGAGAAGACCCGCGCCGTCAACGCATTCTCCTTCGCCATCATGACCGTGCTCTCCTCCGGCATCTCCATGTACGCGATGGCGCTTTTGATCCAGACCCTCGGGCTCCTCCACGGCATCATCCCCGACGCCTATATCTTCCACGTCTCGGTCTTTCTTTCGGCGATCATCGTCCTCGGCTACATCTTCCTCGGCGGCCTCACCAGCGCCATCTACAACGAAGTCCTCCAGTTTTTCCTCATCGTCGCAGGCTTCGCTCCTCTCGTCTGGATCGGCCTGCGCAACGTAGGCGGATGGCAGGGAATCAAGCAGACCCTCCCTGCAAACATGACGCACTCCTGGCGCGGCATGGCCCACGCCAACACCAACACCCTCGGCGTCGAGTGGATCGGTCTCGCCATGGGCCTCGGCTTTGTCCTCTCCTTCGGCTACTGGTGCACCGACTTCCTCGTTATCCAGCGCGCCATGGCTGCCGACTCCGAAGTCTCCGCCCGCCGCGTCCCCCTCATCGCCGCCCTTCCCAAGATGTTCTTCCCCTTCCTCGTCATTCTGCCCGGCATCATCGCCGTCAGTGTGACGTCGCACATGGCGCCCAGCCCCACAGCTGTCGTTGCGAGCACCGTTCCCACAATCCCTCTCAACGACCAGCGCCCCCACGGCATCATTCCGCAGAAGACCGATCCAATCAACAATCAGCCCGTCCTCGACGCCAACGGCAACCCTGTCTATAACTACGACCTCGCCATCCCGGTTATGCTCCTCCACTTCTTCCCAACCGGAGTCCTCGGCCTCGGCCTCACCGCTCTCCTCGCCAGCTTCATGTCCGGAATGGCCGGCAATGTCACTGCCTTCAACACCGTTTGGACCTACGACATCTACCAGGCCTACATCAACAAAAAGGCAACCGACGCCCACTATCTATGGATGGGCCGCATGGCCACCATAGGAGGCGTAGCCCTCTCTATCGGCGCCGCCTACCTCGTCACCAACTTCAACAACATCATGGACGCGCTTCAGCTCGTCTTCTCCATCGTCAACGCGCCTCTCTTCGCAACCTTCCTCCTCGGCATGTTCTGGAAGCGCACCACCGGCCACGCAGCGTTCACCGGTCTCATCTCCGGAACCCTCGCCGCTCTCATTCACCATGGCCTCACCATCCCCGAGGGAGCCGCTCCCGGCATTCATGGTGGCTGGATCGCCATCGTCCATCACTACCCCAGCGACATGGCGCAGAACTTCTGGACCGCCATCTTTGCCTTCTCAGTCAACCTGATCGTTACCATCGCGATCAGCCTCGTCACCAAGCCGCGCCCCGAGCCAGAGCTCGTCGGCCTCGTCTACTCACTCACCCCAAAGCCAACCGAAACCGACCTGAGCTGGTACCAGAAGCCCGCGACCCTATCCGTCGTAGTCCTCGCTATGCTCATCGTCCTCAACCTCGTCTTCGCTTAACGGTCGCCGTGGTCATTCAGATGAACTTTAAGTCGTCATTCTGAGCGAAAGCGAAGAATCCCTATATTTCATCTTTGCTTTTGTTCTTGCAATTGTTTTTAGAAAAGGAAACAAACATGGGACTCGACATCCGCATCCCCCTCGGCCTCATCTTCCTGATCACCGGCGGCATCATCAGCATCTACGGCCTCATCACCCGCCACTCAGCCATCTACGAGAAGTCGATGGACATTAACATCAACCTCACCTGGGGCGCCATCATGTTCGTCTTCGGACTCGTCATGTATCTCGTAGGCCGCCGCCAGAAGTGGCAAGACGACCCCGTCAACCCCCGCCCCTGGGAAAAAGGCACAGGCCCACGCCACTAGACAATGCAGATCCAATATCAAATCAGCGAAGACGACTATGTTAGTGCTGGCAAGCTCGCAATGCGTAAACGTTCGAAGTTAGCCGCTTATCAACTATATTTTTGGTCGGCGTTAGGGGTGCTCATTATCGCTGCCGGAGTAATCGCCGCTATAGGAAAGAGTAGTTTTTCTGGCATGTTGCCAGTACTGCTCTGGGGCTCAATCCTATTATTGCTTCCCTTACTCTGGGGCTATCAGTTCCGCCGTGTCTACCGTAAAGCTCCTCTTTTGCGCGATCCTCGCACTCTGGACATTGATGACAATGCACTCCATTTTGCGACCGCCAACAGCGAAGGCCGCACGACGTGGGAGGCCTATATCAAATTCGCCGAGAATGAGAGTGTCTTCATTCTTTTCCAGCAAGGCAATCAAATCTTTGTTCCCATTCCAAAACGAGAGTTGGCTCCGGTACAAATCGCGGAACCCCGCTCCCTTTTCGAAACCCACCTCCCGCGCAAATAACACGACCATCACCTTTCCCACGCCTGCACTTGCAATAATGAAAGCATGAAGCGGCGCGTAATCAAGCAGTACGAGTTCATCCGCAAGATCGGCACCGGCGGTAGCGGCGTCGTGTACCTCGCCAACGACACGCTCCTCCAGCGCCCCGTCGTGCTTAAGCTCCTCAAGCGCGGCAACCTCACCATCGAGCAGATGCGCGCCACCCAGCTCCGCGAAGCCCGTCTCGCCTCCGCCATCGACCACCCCAACGTCTGCGCCATCTACGACGTCGGCGAGGCTCCCGCCGAAACCGGCAACTCCGAAGAAGCCTACATCGTCATGCAGTACATCCCCGGCAAGTCGCTCGACAAGCTCATCGCCGAGGGCCCCTCCAGCCTCCAGCTCGTCCTCTCCGCCGGCATTCAGATCTCCGACGGTCTCTCCGCGGCCCACTCCCTCGGCATCTTCCATCGCGACCTCAAGCCCGCCAACGTCATGCTCACCGACGGCGGCCTCATTAAGATCCTCGACTTCGGCCTCGCCCGTCGCCTCGCGCCCGACAAAACCGACTTCGACCCCTCGGGCCCCGCCAGCGCTCGCTCCATGCCAGCCCCCGGAGCCACCTACACCGCCCGCGGCGGTACCATCGCCTACATGGCGCCCGAGCAGTTCGTCACCGGCCAATCCAGCGTCCAGTCCGACATCTTCGCCCTCGGCCTCATCCTCTACGAGCTCGCCACCGGCCGCCACCCCTTCCACCGTCCCGACGCACCCGACTTCCAATCCATCCGCGCCATCCAGTTCGCCGACCCGCCCTCCATCCGCGAAATCGCCCCGCATCTCCCCGTCGAACTCGAAAGCGTCATCCTTCGCTGCCTCGAAAAGCAGCCCTCCGCCCGCTTCTCCACCGCCGCAGACGTACGCGAGTCTCTCAAGACCATCATGCGCTCCATGCAACTCGACTCCGCACTCATGCCCGGCGGCGAATCCATAACCCTGCTGCAGGGCCGTCTCCCGCTCGAGACCCCGGAAGAAGAAAAACGCACCACCGGCATCCTCTCCATGCTCGCCGAGCGCTTTCGCGAATCCGGCACCAGCCCTGCAAGCAAGCAAAGCGACAGCATCGTCGTCCTCCCCTTCATCAACTACGGCCCCGCCGACGTAGCCCCTCTCTACGGCTACGCCCTCGCCGACGCCATCGCCGCCCGTCTAGCCCGTATGCCGTCGCTCGTAGTCCGCCCGTCAAGCTCTCTGATGACCGTAGCCACCCAGCAGCTAGACCCCTTGAGCATCGGCAAAAAACTCCTCGTCAACTTTGTCCTCGCCGGAAACTTCCTCCGTTCCGACAAAGGCTTCGACCTCAACTGGCAGCTACTCGACGTCTCCAGCCAAAGCGTCCGCGCCGGAGGCTCCATCAACGTAGCCTCCTTCGATCTCGTCTCCGTCCAGACCGAAATCTGCAACGAAGTCTTCAGCACCCTTCAAGGCTTCGGCGACCTGCAAGGCCCGCACGACAACCATCGCGCCGCGTCCCTGACAGAAGACCTCTCCGAGGAGTACCTCCAGGCCCGAGCCGTCCTCTCCTCCTTCATGACCCGCACCGGCAGCCGCGACGACCTCGACCGTGCCCGCGAGCTCTTCGAGTCCGTCGTCAAGCAGAACGACAACTACGCCCCTGGCTGGTCCGGTCTCGGCATCACACACCTCCAATACACGCGCCACGGCCTTGGCGGCCAGATGCACGTCCTCGAAGCTCGCCGCGCCTTCGACAAATCCCTCCAACTCGATCCCGGCTCCGTCGAAGCCAATCTCTACCGCGTTTACATGCTCCTCTCACGCGGAGAAAAAGAGTCCGCCCGCCACGGCATCGAGAACCTCCTCCAGACCGCCGGCAACGACTGGAACGTTCGTCTCGTCGCCGGCATTACCCTCCGTATCGACGGCATGTACGAGGAAGCCCTCGAACAGTTCAACGCATCCCTGCGTATGAACCCCTCCAACGCGGCTATGATCTACAACCACCGCGCTCGCGTCTACCAGTACCAGAACCAGATGGAGTTAGCCGCAGACGAGATCGAAAAGGGTCTCACCCTCGAACCCCGCCAACCCCTCCTCCGCATCTCTCTCGGCTATCAGCAAATGCGCACCGGTGACCTCGCCAAAGCGGTCGAGACCCTCGAAAACGTCATCCGTGATGACTCATCTCTTCGCATCGTCTTCCCGACCATCGCCCTCTGCTATGTCCAGCTAGGCGACCGCCAAAAGGCCGCAAGCTTCATCATTGACGAGACCCTCTCCGCCGCCGAAGCAGACAGCGAGATGGCCTATCGTCTCGCCACCTACTTTGCCGTCGACGGCGACGAGTCCGAAGCCCTCCACTGGCTCCGCCGCGCTATCTACCTCGGCAACGAAAACTACCCCTGGTTCAGCAAAAATCCAGCCTGGCGCAACATGAGCGGCCACGCGGACTTCGAGCGCATCCTCGAAGACCTCAAAAAAAGCTACCGCCGCAACCAAAAAAACTGGAAGCGCCTCCTGGCCCAGGTCCGCGACTAAGACTGCAAAAGAAAAGAGCGGCTCATCCAAGAGCCGCCCTTTCACACATCACTGGCCCATCTTTACTGCGCCGCCCCACCCGCTCCATCCACACGAACCGGCGCATCGCTAATCGGCGTTAAAATCATCGGTGTCGTCAAACTAAACACAAGCCGAGCATCCTTATCCAACGTAGCCTGCCGATCCGACTTCAACCACATAAACGTGCTGACGCCAGCCCCGACACCCGCGCCCACAACAGCACCAACGCCGCCGCCAAGCATCGCACCCGCAGCAGCCCCGCCGCCCGTCGTCAACCCCATCACAGCCAGTGTCTTCTTCATTTCGTCCTTCGACTTCAACGTTCCTTCGTAATCCACATTGAAGTTGCCCCGGCTCGCATCGATCAGCTGCGCGTGAACGACATAATGAGTCCCATCCGGCAGCGTAATACTCCGAGGCTCCAGATGCAGCGCTGCCCCACCCAGAACACGCCGCCCACTACGAACCTCCGTCACCTGCCCATCGAGGATTGCCCCAACCGGAATAATCACGCGGCCATCCTTCGACACCGCCTCGACAATCTCAGCAGTGAACTTCGCTCCCGGCATCGTACTGGCCGTCGAAATCCCTTCCTTGATATTCACCCGAAGCAGCGTGCCCTCACGCAACTCACCTTCACGTTCAGGAACACTCGTCACAATCTGGCCATCAGGATTGTCCACAACCGCAGTCGCGCTCGAAGCAACAGGTGTCTTCAGCAGCGGCCCCGTATACGGCACAAAAGATCCATAAACCTCGCCCGTCGCCGCAGGTGCAGTCGCAGGAGTTCCAGCTGCAGGCTTCGCACTCAAAGGCCGTCGACCTGTCGCATCACTAGCCGGAACAGCAGGCGTAGCCGACTCATCGGTCGTCGTAATCACCGCAGGATCAGGATGCGATACCCCAGTCATCTGAGCCAGCGCGGGAACAGATCCAAGAACAAAAGCGGCAGCAGCGATTTGTACCTTCATGGCAACACCCTCAATCAAGAACTGGAAATCCAGACACGCGCAGCCTAACTCAGCGCGCTCGAATCTCTGCTAAAAGGGTAGCCGCCCGCCTAAGCCGTTCGGAGCGAAATCCTCGGCAGGGAATCGACCCTGCTAATATCTTCCTCCCAGCCCACTTTGCGCAACTCCCCACGATTCATCCCCCGTCCAGCCAACCCCGCAATCCCTTTGCTAAAATCCCTTTGGTGAGTTCCTCCGACGCAAAACTGGTGCAATCAATCGCTTCCCTTGGTGGCCGCACCGTTCCCGTCGATCGCCGCCCCAAACTCAACGAGCGCCTGATGCACCGCGTCGTCGCACAACATCCCGCACCATCCAGCCATAGGAGCAACATGACCGAGATCGTCTCCATCCACGCACGCGAAATCCTCGACTCCCGCGGAAACCCCACCGTCGAAGCTGACGTCATCCTCGAGGGAGGAGCCAAAGGGCGCGCAGCCGTTCCTAGCGGGGCCTCCACAGGCGAGCACGAGGCCGTCGAACTCCGCGATGGTGACAAAGATCACTATCTCGGCAAAGGCGTCCTCAACGCCGTCGAAAACGTCGAGTCTATCCTCGCCCCCGAACTCACCGGCATGGACGCCTCCAATCAGCGCCTCATCGACGCCACCATGATCGGCATCGACGGCACCGACAACAAGGGCAAGCTCGGAGCCAACGCCATCCTCGCCGTCTCCATGGCCGTCGCCCGCGCCTCCGCCGAAGCCCTCAAGCTCCCGCTCTACCGCTACCTCGGCGGTGTCAACGCCCGCATCCTCCCCACCCCCATGATGAACATCATTAATGGTGGCTCCCACGCCGACTCGAACGTCGACTTCCAGGAGTTCATGGTCATGCCCGTCGGCGCGGAGACCTTCTCCGACGCTCTCCGCTGGGGCACCGAAACCTTCCACACCCTCAAGGGCGTCCTTAAGAAGAAGGGCTACAACACCGCGGTAGGCGACGAAGGCGGCTTCGCCCCCAACCTCAAGTCCAACGCCGAAGCCATCGAACTTATCCTCGAAGCCATCGAGCTAGCCGGCTACAAAGCAGGCGAAGACATCGCCATCGCCCTCGACCCCGCCTCCAGCGAGTTCTACGACAAGGCCAGCGGCAAATACATTTTCAAAAAATCCGACAAGTCCGAAAAGACCTCCGCCCAAATGGCCGAGTTCTGGGAGTCCTGGGTCCGACAGTACCCCATCGTCAGCATCGAAGACGGCCTCGCCGAAGACGACTGGGACGGCTGGCAACTCCTCACCAAGCAGGTCGGCGACTTCGTCCAGCTCGTCGGCGACGACCTCTTCGTCACTAACACTCAGCGCCTCCAGCAGGGAATCGAGCAGAAGGTCGCCAACTCCATCCTCATTAAGGTCAACCAGATCGGCACTATCTCCGAGACCCTCGACGCCATCGAACTAGCCCGCCGCTTCGGCTATACGAGCATCATCAGCCACCGCTCGGGTGAAACCGAAGACACCTTCATCGCCGACCTGGCCGTAGGCACCGGGGCCGGACAGATCAAAACCGGCAGCGCCAGCCGAACCGACCGCATCGCCAAATACAACCAACTCCTCCGCATCGAAGAAGAGCTAGGCCAATCGGCCGAATTCCTCGGCATAGAATCCGTAAACTTCGGCGAATAACCGCTCAGTCAACCCAACCAGCTGCCACCGCAAAACTGCGTCATTCCGATCGAAGCCACTCACAGTTTCATTGTGAGTGGCTTCCGGTTTTTGGGAGAATCGCCGTCGCCGAGTCGCATTTGCAATACGGGAAATTCGCGTTATCCCTCACCGTTGCTTGCTGCCATTTCCGCAGCGCAGCGTAGGAACCTGCCGTTTGATCGAAACAGGCCCTTGTGATTGTTCTCTTCAAAAATCCATCATTAGAATGAAGAGACGACTCATGCACCTCTCTCTCCAAGACCGTCTTTTCGTCCTGACCGGAGCGGGCATCTCCGCGGAAAGCGGCCTCGCCACCTTCCGCGGCAGCGGAGGCCTCTGGAATGGCCATCGCGTCGAAGAAGTGGCCACCTACGAAGCCTGGCAAGCCGACCCTGCCCTCGTCTGGCGTTTCTATTCCCAGCGCCGCCGCGATGCTCTCGCCGCACAACCCAACGCAGCTCACAAAGCTCTGGCCCAAATCGAGCAACACCTCGCCACAATCAACTCAGACAACTTCTACCTCTGCACCCAAAACGTAGACGACCTCCATGAGCGTGCTGGTTCTCGTCGCATCCACCACATGCACGGCAGTCTCTTCCAATCCCGCTGCACCCGCTCCAACGAGCACTTCTCCGACCACGCGCTCTACGAAGACCCCAATGATCTTCCCGTCTGCAAGACCTGCCACGCCACCGTACGCCCGCACATCGTCTGGTTTGGCGAAATCCCTCTCGACATGGACGCCATCTACCGCGAACTGGACCGCGCTAACATTCTCCTCGTCATAGGCACCTCCGGCTCTGTCTATCCCGCCGCCGGTTTCGTGCATTTAGCCAACCAGCGAGGCATCCGAACCGTTTACGTGGGGCCCGAGGAGCCGCAAAACATCGATGCCTTTGACGAAGTCATCCTCAGCACAGCCACCCAAGCCCTCCCCGCCATAGCCGAACGACTGGGTGAGGCATAACCCGTCCAATCCGCCACCACGGACCCGCAAGACACTTCCAATTCATTTACAGTAAAACCATGGCGAAAGCGTCGAAGGTTGACCTTGTCGGCGTCGGACTGAACGCAACAGACACCGTTATCCCTCTCTCCACATACCCCACCCGCGGCTCCAAGACCGAATACTCCGCCGTCAGCACCCTACCCGGCGGACAAGTCGCGACCACCGTCGTCGCCTGCCAGCATTGGGGCATGCGCACCCGCTACGTCGGCAAACTCGGCGACGACCTCGCTGCGACCCTCCATCGCGAAGCCTTCACCCACGCGGGCGTCGAAACCCGCATTATTACCGTCCCCGGCGGAGCTAGCGCCCAGTCCCTCATCCTCGTCGATGCCGAAGGCGAGCGCACCGTCCTGTGCCGCCGAGACGAACGCCTGACTCTCCGCCCCGCCGAGCTCGACCGCGAATGGATCGTCAACGCCCGCGCCCTTCACGTTGACGGCTTCGACACCGAGGCCGCCATTACGGCCTCCGCCTGGGCACGAGCTGCTGGAGTCCCAGTCATCGCCGATCTCGACGAACTCTATCCTGGCGTCGAAGACCTCCTCGCCAACGTTGACTACCTCATTGTCAGCCGCGATTTTCCCACACGCCTCATGCATGAGGCTGACCTGGAACAGGCCCTGCGCCAGATGCACCGCCGCTACGGAAGCCGCCTTGCCGCTGCAACCCTTGGCCATGACGGCGTCCTCGCCTGGGATGGCAACCAGCTCCTCCATACCCCCGCCTACCACGTTCCCGTGCTCGATACCACCGGAGCCGGCGACATCTTCCACGCTGGCTTCATCTACGGACTCCTTCAGGACTGGTCCCTCGATCGCCAGCTCGACTTCGCCTGCGCCGCCGCTGCCCTCAACTGCACCGCCATAGGAGCACGAGGTGGCATTCAAGCTCTGGAAGAAATAGAGAACCTCATGACCACCGGCTCCCACTACCAAACTGCGTCCTACGCATCCACTCAAGGATGACGTGTCGCTTTCGCTCTCTTCCTGAGACCCTGATGATGGATGGGATTCTCGACCCACGTCCGTTTCGGTATACCTTACCCCTGGGTTAAATTGGGTAAAGTATCTGCAATCAGTTACTTGAGTCGGCAAGTCTTGCGTAAAGTATTCATTGTAAATACTTTACCCGTAAAGTATTCATTGCAAAGGAGAAAGGTCTGCTCTGAACATGGCCTTCCTTACTTCTACTTGTTTAAGTATAACTAGCTGGGGGTAATTACTCGGCCAGATGGATGTGTTTGATTTTATGTGGTTTAGGTGGAATTAGGGCTTGACAGGTTTTGTGGTCCTGACGCGATGCGTACCCTTAGTGATTCGGAACTGGCTTAGTCGCTTTCCATGAGGGAAAAGAGTTCCTGCCGACTAATGTTGATTGTTTCTTCAATCTTCCAGTCGCCATGCCTCTGCCATGATGCATACCAGTGGAAATAAGAACCGCCGCTAGGAATGTATGTCATCAGGGCGCCATGCCCATTGTCAGGCGACTCTCTGCTGAACCAGAGAACTGCGGCGTTCGGTTCGACTGTCGCCAACTTTCTTCTTATTGCGACAGAGCTCGGAACTGTGATGTGAAGCGGATTACCTACAGCTGCCTCTAGATAGTCTGGCGAGATAAATCTCCGCTGCGACACGATTCGTGAGGGAACGAAGGGCGGAACTGATAACGGCTGGGACCATACTCCCAAGGCCCCAAGCATTTTCCCAGAGAATCCTAGCCATTTGGATCCAAACCAACCATCAACTTCGATCAGGATCAAAATCTGCGGGGCATATTTACGAACGACGCCGTTTGCGACTTCGTGAACCTTGGCATGGAAGGTTGCCTGCTCTGTCTCTGGCGCGATTTGCATGTCACTGAGCATATTCAGTCCAAAAAGCGTTTGGCTATACCTTCGTAGGCGTCTATGCGGCGGTCGCGTAGGAAGGGCCAGTGCTGGCGGGTGACTTCGATGAGTTTGGGGTCGAGGTCGGCGTAGAGGATCTCCTCTTTATCGTGGCTGGCCAAGGCGATGATGCGGCCGAAGGGATCGGCGATGAAGCTGCCGCCCCAGAACTCGATGCCTGAGTGCGGGGTGTGGTCGCCGGGGCCGTGGAGTTCGACGGTGGCGGGGTTGCCGTCGGAGGCGGGGGCTTTGAATTTGACGTCGCCGTGCTCATGGCCTACGCGGTTGACGGCGCAGACGAAGACTCCGTTGGCGATGGCGTGGGCGCGTTGGGCAGTCTGCCAGGCCTCGTACTGCGCGGTACCATACTCCTCTTTCTCGGAGGGGTGCCAGCCGATGGCGGTGGGGAAGAAGAGGACTTCGGCGCCGCGGAGGACGGTGAGGCGGGCGCCTTCGGGGTACCACTGGTCCCAGCAGACGAGAGTGCCGACGGGGCCTTGCGAGGTTTGGGTGGCTTTGAAGCCGAGGTCGCCGGGGGTGAAGTAGAACTTCTCGTAGTAGAGAGGGTCGTCGGGGATGTGCATCTTGCGGTAGATGTCGGCGATGCGGCCGTCCTTTTCGATGGTGACGGCAGTGTTGTGGTAGAGGCCGGGGGCGCGGCGCTCGAAGAGGGAGGCTACGAGGACGACGCCGGTTTCGCAACAGACGCGGGTGAGGACGTCGGTCGAGGGGCCCGGGATGGGCTCGGCGAGGTCGAAGAGGGCGTGGTCTTCGCGCTGGCAGAAGTATTGGGCGCGGAAGAGCTCGGGGAGGCAGACGAGAGTTGCTCCCTGAGCGGCGGCTTCGTAGACGCGCTCGGCGGCCTTGTCTAGGTTGAGCTGGGTGTCCGGAGCACAGGACATCTGGATGAGGGCGACGCGTTTGGTCGAGTTTTTAGCCATGGCAATCCTGTTTATTTTATAGGCTGGACCGTTATGACAACGTGGCGCATGGCGCTTCTTGCCGAAACTTAACAGGAGGCAAGCTTAAGGCGACCGCAACAAAGAAATCGGCGAAGTAAAGCTAGCTTGAAAGAGATGTGGCTCCTCCTTTCCCATGGTGAAAGTTCGTCTCGGCACTGACCTGGTTACGGCAGAGATTTGACGGTTGTGGGATAGGACGACGGTTTGCGGCGAAAATTGAGGGATATAGCTTTTTTCGTGTGCGAATTTCTGTTAGTTTTGAGGTGTAGAGCCGTCTGGCGCAGCGTCGGGCGGGCCCTCTTCAACTCACCTGAAAATTATCTTGTCCCAGCCGTTGCGGTAGCCGTGTATTTCATTGCAGAAGGAGCAATTACGTTGAGCGAATTTCGTGATTTTCTGGAACTTCCGTACGCAGAGCTGGAAGACCTGAACCTGCAGGCCAAAGAGCAGCGCAAGAAGCGCGTGGCCGCCGATGTGATTCAGGAAGAGCGCCTGAAGTACCTGACCGACGAGAAGCGGATTAAGGCCGTGACCGTGCTGTTCAGCGATCTTGAAGGCCGCCTGCACATGCTCGATTACGACAAGAAGTTCCTGGTCAAGAGCTATGACAACCTAACGTTCGACGGCTCGTCGATCCGTGGCTTTACCGCGCAGCGTGAGAGCGACCTGCGGTTGGGCATCGACTGGAGCGCGTTCTACTGGGTTCCAGCTGACGTGTTTGGCGCAGGCAAGGTGATGGTATTCGGCGAGGTGATCGATAAGAACGGCACCACGTATAGCGCGGACATTCGCGGCGTTTTGAAAGAGCTCTCTACGGAGCTCTATAAGACCCAGGGTTATACGCTGAACGCAGCCAACGAGATTGAAGGATTTCTGTTTGAGGGTATCGATGCTGAGCGTCGCTACCATGAGACGGGTGCGTTCGAGTATGTCAACAAGGGCGGGTACTATCACTCGCTGCCGGGCGATCCGCTGCGTGAGTTCATCGATACGACGGCTGAGGTTCAGCGGGCGATGGGCTTCGAAAACGAGAAGGACCATCCTGAGGTTGCGCCTTCGCAGTTCGAGATCAACTACAGCTATGGTGAAGTGGTTGCTGCTGCCGATCAGATTCAGTTGTACAAGCTGATCTGCCGTCAGGTTGCTACGCAGATGGGTATGACGGCGAGCTTCCTGCCGAAGCCGGTTGTCGGCGTCAATGGTAGCGGCATGCACACCAATGTTTCGATTACGAAGAACGGCAAGAACATCTTCTGGGATCCGAAGGGCGAGGAGAAGATTTCGAAGCTCGCTTGGCAGTTTACGGATCGCATTCTGACGCATGGCAACGATCTTTGCCTGCTGTTGAATGCCAGCGTGAATGCTTATCGCCGGCTAGATCCTCACTTTGAGGCTCCGAACCAGCTGAAGGCTTCGGCTGTGGATCGCGGCTCGATGATCCGGATTCCGATCGGCAACGAGAAGTCGGCGCGCGTTGAGGTTCGTTCGGTTGGACCGGATGCGAATCCTTACCTGGTGCTGTACTCGATCTTCAAGACCGGCCTGCATGGCGAGACGGCGAAGATCAAGAATCTGCGTCAGGCGGAGCGGTACTTGCCGGACAACGTCTACACCGCTCTTGAGAATTTCCGTGCGGCGGAGTGGACGACGAAACTGCTCGGTGCAGATGTGAAGGGGCGTTATGCCGATCTGAAGCAGGCTTCGGCGGATCGCTGCCCGCGTCTGTTGGGCACGATCGTCAAGGCACCTGAGGTGCAGTTCCACCACGATGTTTACAATCAGTTGCTTTGGAATATTTTCTAGCTTCTAGAGAATCCTGATGACGAAAGCCCCGGTATGTGCCGGGGCTTTTTGTTTGTGGCGTTGACAAGGTAGCGAGGCTGCTGCATTCTTCTGCTGTCGGTTCGGCGGAGGCAATCTCTTTGGACAACCAACGACTTTCTCATTCATTTGCTTCTGCTACTGTGCTTGGCCTGTGTCTGTTGCTTGGGTTGGCGATCGGTGGTTGGGTGCTTGGTTCGCAGATCAAGGACATCAAGCTTGCCGACCGGTATGTCACGGTCAAGGGGTTGGTGGAGCGGACGGTGAAGTCTGACTCAGCTATCTGGCCGGTGACGTTCAAGGAGGCGGGTAACGATCTGCCGCAGGTTTTTGCCAAGAGCGAATCGGATAAGAATGCTGTTTTGAAGTTCATGGCGGACCAGGGAATTACGCTGCAGGAGATCACGATCGGTCAGATTCAGGTGACCGATAAACAGGCCAATGAATTTGGCAATAATCCCACCGGACCGCGTTATGTTGTGCAGCAGACGGTTACGGTGCATTCGTCGGACGTGGACAAGATTGCGCGTGCAGGGCAAAAGACGGCGGAACTGGTGCAGGCTGGGATTGTCGTCGGAGGTGGTTATGGGCAGGGAATTGGGTATAGGTTCAACGGGCTCAATGCTCTGAAGCCTGACATGATTACTGAGGCGACGAAGAATGCGCGGGCAGCGGCAGATCGGTTTGCGGCGGATTCGGGGAGTCATGTGGGGGCTATCAGGTCGGCGAATCAAGGGGTGTTTTCGATCTCCGCGGCGGATGCTGGTGGCGCTTCTACTCCGAACGAAGAGGTGGGCGGAGGCGGGGAACAGCAAGCGGATGCCAGCATGATGAAGAAGGTGCGTGTAGTTTCTACGATTGACTACTATCTCGTTCGATAAGCGCACCCTTAGGTTGCCACTCGTATCGTGGCGGTGATAGCCTTCGCGTAATCTTCACGTGGAGCCAAACACACATGCAGGCAAGTTACAACGGTATCACCGTCCCGACGGACGGTCAGGGAATTCAGTATGCCAACGGTAAGTACACTGTTCCCGATAATCCAATTATTCCTTTTATTGAAGGCGATGGCACGGGCCGCGACATTTGGAAGGCTTCACAACGAGTGTTCGATGCAGCGGTTGAGAAGGCGTATGGTGGCAAGCGCTCGGTGAAGTGGTACGAGGTGTTGGCCGGAGAGAAGTCGTATCGGCAGACGCAGAACTGGCTGCCGGACGATACGGTGAAGGCTACGGTTGATTTTCGGGTGTCCATCAAGGGGCCGCTGACTACGCCGGTGGGTGGTGGGATTCGTTCGCTGAATGTGGCTCTGCGGCAGTTGATGGATCTTTACCAGTGCGTGCGTCCAGTGAAGTACTACAGTGGTGTGCCGAGTCCAGTGAAGCATCCGGAGAAGCTTGACGTTGTGATCTTCCGCGAGAATACGGAGGATATTTACGCAGGCATCGAGTTCCGCGAGGGTACGCCTGAGGCTGCGAAGTTTATTGCCTTTGTCAACGACGACATGTTGAAGGGCGGCAAAAAGAAGATCCGGCTGGACTCTGGTGTTGGGGTGAAGCCGATTTCGATTACCGGGTCGAAGCGGCTGGTGCGAGCGGCGATCCAGTATGCGCTGGACAACGGACGCAAGACCGTGACGCTGGTGCATAAGGGAAATATTCAGAAGTTCACTGAGGGGGCTTTCCGCGAGTGGGGGTATGAGGTTGCCACGCAGGAGTTCCGCGAGCATACGGTTACGGAGCGCGAGAGCTGGATTCTCGGGAATGTTGAGCAGAATCCGGGCCTGACGCCGGAGCAGAACGCTGCGTTGATTGAGCCGGGTATCGAGTTTGCTCCGAAGGAGTTTGGCGACGAGGTTATTGCCGAAGTCAGGAGCGTACTGGCCGCGATCGGCACGTCGCATGGTAACGGACAGTGGAAGAAGAAGATTCTGGTCAATGATCGTATTGCTGATTCGATCTTTCAGCAGATCATTATTCGTCCGTCGGACTACTCCGTTCTGGCTACTACCAACTTGAATGGTGACTACATCTCTGATGCTGCTGCTGCGCAGGTTGGTGGGCTTGGGATTGCTCCGGGAGCTAATATCGGCGACGGGTATGCGGTCTTTGAGGCCACGCACGGTACCGCGCCGAAGTATGCGGATAAGGACGTCATCAATCCCGGATCGGTCATTCTGTCTGGTGTGATGCTGTTCGATTTCCTGGGTTGGAGCGAGGCTGCGCGGTTGATTGAATCGTCGATGGAGAAGACGATTCAGCAGAAGTTTGTTACATACGACTTCGAGCGTCAGATGGAGGGCGCGACCAAAGCCAAGACGAGTGAGTTTGCTAGCCGTATGATTGAGAATATGGGGTAGATCGCAGGAGGTTCGCGATGATTACCGGCGGCAATGCAACCATCTTTGTAGCGGACATGGATACGGCTTTGAAGTTCTATGGAGACGTTCTTGGACTGAAGGTGAGTAGCCATTATGGGGGTCACTGGGCTTCGGTTGAAGCAGGGTCTTTCACGATTGGGTTGCATCCGAAGTCGGATAAGTATCCTGCCCCGGGAACATTGGGGTCGATCATGATCGGATTGGGCATTGACGAACCGATTGAGGTGGCCGCGACGAGGCTGAAGTCGCTGGTCGTCAAGAATGTCGGTGAGGTTCAGCGCGATCAAGGTGGTAGCTTCGTTCACTTCAATGATCCGGATGGGAACGAGCTTTATCTCTGGGAATCTGCGAAGTGGTCGTAAGAAATTTTGAGTAGGAACAACAAGGAGAAGGAATGCGAAAGAAGGTAACGATAGTCGGCTCGGGTAACGTTGGAGCGACGGCAGCACATTGGATTGCTGCGAAAGAATTGGCCGATGTTGTGCTGCTCGATGTGGTCGAAGGCGTGCCGCAGGGCAAGGGTCTCGATCTGATGCAGGCTATGCCGATTGAGAAGCGCGACTGCAACATCATCGGCACGAATGATTATGCCGATACGGCGAACTCGGATGTAGTGGTGATCACGGCGGGTATAGCGCGCAAGCCGGGTATGAGCCGCGATGATCTGCTGAATACGAACTACAAGATCATGAGCGATGTGGTTTCGAAGGTAGTTGCGGCTTCGCCGGAGACGATCATCATTGTGGTGTCGAACCCGCTGGATGCTATGGCGCAGACGGCGTTCAAGCAGGCAGGATTGCCGCGCGAGCGCGTGATCGGCATGGCCGGAGTGCTGGATTCGGCGCGGTTCCGGACCTTTATTGCTCAGGAGCTGAATGTTTCGGTGGAGAACGTCACGGCGTTTGTGCTGGGCGGACACGGCGATACTATGGTTCCGCTGTCGCGGTATTCGACTGTTGCGGGGATTCCTATTACGGAGCTGATTGCTCCGGACAGACTGAAGGAGTTGGAGACGCATACGGCCAATGGTGGTGCGGAGATCGTGAAGCACCTAAAGACGGGCTCAGCTTACTACGCTCCTTCGGCTGCTGCGGTGGAGATGGTCGAGGCGATTCTGAAGGACAAGAAGAAGATTCTGCCTTGTGCTGCTTATCTGCAGGGTGAGTATGGGATTTCCGGGTTGTACGTAGGGGTGCCTTGCAAGCTTGGCGCGAAGGGGTTGGAGCAGATCATTGAGATCAAGCTGACGCCTGAGGAGCAGGCTGCGCTGAATAAGAGCGCAGATTCTGTGAAGGAGCTTTGCACTGTGATTGGTGTGGCGTAAGACTTAGCACCGATCTGCACAGATTTCACCGATAAGAACGAAGAAGGCCCGCTTGAGGATGAGCGGGCCTTTCTGTTTTGTTGTGAAGATGGATTAAGCTACGCGTTCGATGGTTACGGACTCGAGGACGACTGGGGTCTTGGGGCGGTCCATGCCGTCGCGGCTTACCTTCGAGATTTTCTCGACAATATCGTAGCCCTCAGTTACCTGGCCGAAGATGGTGTGCTTGCCGGTGAGCCAGCTGGTGTCGGTGACGGTGATGAAGAACTGCGAGCCGTTGGTGTTGGGGCCGGCGTTAGCCATGGCAAGTTTGCCGGGCTGCTGGAATCCATGCTTCGAACCGCGGGTCTCGTCGGCGAACTTGTAGCCGGGGCCGCCCATGCCGGTACCTTCGGGGTCGCCACCCTGGATCATGAACTGTGGAATCACGCGATGGAAGATGGTTCCGTCGTAGAGCTTCGGCCCCTTCTTGCTGCGGCTGTTCCAGTCCTTGGTGCCTTCGGCGAGACCAATGAAGTTGGCTACCGTCTCAGGAGCGTCCTTCTCGAAGAGCTCGCAGACGATGGTACCTTCGGATGTTTTGAATGTTGCATAGGTGCCGGGGTTCTTTGCCATTTCGTTGTTCTCCTTAACAAGCTTATTTCAGGTTATGAGATGCGAGCAGGAAGCATCTTCGCCAAGATCGCGAAGAGCAGGGGAAATTTATCTTGGGGGCGCGGCAGCCGGTGCTGTTGTCGCGGCGGGTGTGGCTGGAGTTGCGGGCAGCGGAGGCATGGGTTGGCCCTCCCGTACGATTGTCACGCGGTCGATGACCACCGGGGTGAGGGGCTTGTCTTCACTGTTGCGCTCCACGCGGGCGATGGACGCCACGAGCAAAACAGAATGAGCATCGCACTGGCCAAAGATGGTGTGCTTGCCGTTTAGCTGCGGCACCGGTGTTTCGGTAATGAAGAACTGTGAGCCATTGGTACCGCCGCCAGAAGGTCCTGGGCCGGCGTTAGCCATCGCGAGACGTCCGGGTTGATCGAAGGTCAGTGAGGGATCAATCTCATCCTGGAAAAAATAACCCGGATCGCCGGCACCCGTGCCCATTCGGTCGCCACCCTGGATCATGAATTCCGGAATTACTCGATGGAACGTAGTGCCGTTGTAGTACGGCTGGTTGTGGACTTTCTTGAGAGTCTTTGGGTCGGTCCAGTCTTTAGTTCCTTCAGCAAGTCCTACGAAATTGGCCACCGTTACAGGAGCCTGCTGGTCGTAGAGCTTACAGGTCAACCGCCCCATGGTCGTGTCGATCACAGCAGTTGGTCCTGTTGGAGCCACCGGCGGCTTGGCCTGGCTTGTGGTGCTTGGAGCATCCGGAAGTTGGTCGGATGACGGTGAGGCTGGCGACTGTCCGAGTGCCGAAACACTGAAGGCTAAAGCGAATGCAAGGTAACGAAGCATCATGCGGGTGTGTATCACTCCATAGAACAGGCTATCGTAGACGACTGCATGGGGCAACGTGCAGCACTCACATCAGGCGCCGTATAAGGCTGCGAGTCAGTTCCAACGCCCCGCCGTAGACCACATGGGAGGCCCAGTGCTCTAGATGGTCCTTCGGATCTGCCTCCGTTGGCGGTGGCGATAGCTGAAACGCCGGCACCGCAACCTCATCCGCACTCAGAAAGAGAAGCGTGCCGTAGGCCGTGCCTGCGCCGGTGGTCACTTCGGGGATCAGTTCCGCCGAGACTGCATAGACCACGCCCATCAAGGTGCCGAAGGCGTAATGGACTGCCTGCCCGGCCTTCTTTTTGTCCTCGTCTACTAGAGTAGCTCCGGTCGCTTCGGCGATTTTGCGTGCGACCTTTTCCGTGGAGCCTTCCTGATGGGCCACGTCTTGCTCTTTCTGAGCTTGTTCCTGCGGTATGAGTCGAGGAGATTCTTGGTCGGCCAGCTTTTTTTGCTTATCGAGCTCTTTTTCGCCGGCGCTCATCAGCTTCTGGAACTGATCCATCACGAGCGTTGCGGCAAATCCGGCTACGATTCCGGTTACGACGCCTCGGAGGACGGAAGGTTTGTCTCGGCGCATAGGTGCCTCCAGGCATTTTGATGCTCATTTCAAGAAAGGCGAATGAGGCCGGTTCAGGTTTGAGCATCCAAATAGCCGGAGGATGAAGGAAATGGCGAAATTAGCGCTCTATGTGCCGCTGAAGGCGAAACCGGGGAAGGAAGCCGAGGTCGAAGCTTTTTTGAAGCAAGGCGCCGAGATGGCGAAGAAGGAGCCCGGCACCGTTACATGGTACGGTCTCAATGAAGGTGGCGGGAAGTACAGTGTGTTCGACACCTTCAACGATGAAGCGGGCCGCGATGCGCATCTCAACGGAGAGATTGCCAAGGCCCTGATGGCCAAGGCCAGCGAGCTTTTCGCCGAGCCGATTCACATCAATAAGATCGACATTCTCGGTAGCAAGTAGGCTCTTTCAGGGTTTGGCTCAAGGCTTCTCTGCGGCAGCTTGCACCGCGCCGAATACGCGCAGCAGGTTGTCGCCGAGTAGTTTCTTCATGTCATCTGCTGAGTAGCCGCGGCCCATGAGGGCGGTGGTGATTTTGGGGAGGTCGGCGGCGGAGTCGATGCCATCGGGGGGAACGGGGATGCCGTCGAAGTCGGTGCCGATGCCTACATGATCGATGCCCGCTATCTTGATGATGTGGTCGAAGTGGTCGATCAGTGAGTTGAACGGTGCGCGCCCGATTTTTGCGGCGAACTCGCGGTCGATCTTGTCGGAGGCGGCGTAGGGGACGGGCAGGCCCTTGGCTTTGTACTCGGCTTCTAGTGCGTCCTGGGCCTTCTGGCGGTCGGGTTTCTGCGCGTTCCAGGCTTGGCGCCACTGCTCGTCGATGAAGGCGGGGAAGAAGTTTACCATGACGACTCCTCCGTTTTTGGCGACGGCGCGGATCATGTCGTCGGTCATGTTGCGCTGGGCGTTGGTGAGGGCGCGGGCAGAGGAGTGCGAGGCGATGACGGGGACTTTGGTGGTTTCGATGACGTCCCAGAAGGTTTTGTCGGAGACGTGGGAAATGTCGACCATCATGCCGATGCGGTTCATCTCGCGGACGACGTCTTTGCCAAATGGTGTTAGGCCATTGTGGTGTTTTACGGTGGCGTCGTCGATGTCTCCTGAGGAGTCGGCCCAGTCGTTGGTGTTTGACCAGGTGAGGGTCATGTAGCGGACGCCTAGGCGGTAATAATTGCGGAGGAGGCCCAGGGAGTTTTCGATGGAGTGGCCGCCTTCTATGCCCATCAGGACGGCGAATTTTCCGCTTTTGTGTGCGGTAATGATCTGGTCGGGGGTGGTGCAGAGCTGGAGTTTGTCTGGTGCTTTTCGGACTTGCTCGAGGGTCCCGTCGATGAGCTCGAGTGTGCGGCGGGCAGAGGCGTTGGCGGGGTATTGGCCGGGGTCGACCCAGATGGAGAAGAACTGTGCGCCGAGATTTCCTTTGCGGGCGCTGTCGTAGTTGAGCATGCCTCCGTTGAGCGGGTCGGTGAAGTTCCAGTGCTCGTCGACGAAGCGTTGGGGCGTGTCGGCGTGGGTGTCGATGACTATGGCGCTGGCGTGGACTTTTGCGGGGTCGGTCATCTGCTTCTTTCCTGTTGGGGTTGCCTGGGCGTGCATAAAAGATGCGCTGAGAAGGAGCAGCGTGGATGTGGCTGCAAACATTGGCGATCGGGTCATGTGGGGTGCGGTGTTTTCGCGCATGAATACGCTGATTGTAGCAACTCCGTATCAAGGGCAACCGGTGGTGCTGAGCGGCCATCCGTCTATGCAGAGGTGAAGCACATGGCACAAGGACTGAATTCGACCAAGACAGGCGCACGACCTTCGCATGAGGCTATCGAGCAGAATGCCGATGCCACGATGGTCGGCAAGACCAAGCAGGAGAAGATGGATCACATCGCCATGCAGAGCGCCAAGCGGGCGGAGAACCGGATCAAGTCGAATGACGAGACGACTCCGGGGAATTCGATCTTTTCGAAGTAAGGAGAATCAGCAGGGGAGACCCGCCGTTTCGGCGGGTCTCTTTTTGTTTTTTTGATGGGGTTTGTGTCCAGATTTTTTTGCGTGGTGGAAAGCCGAGTTTTCGGGGAAAAACGGGTGTTTGTGCGTGGTGTTTTGTGGATAGCTGATGGAAAAATGTGTGGCAAACGTGGTTTGCGGGATGCACTTTTTGGGGTCGAAGCGGGGTCGATTTCGATGGGCGCCTCTCTGTCAATGCAGAGTGGATGGCTGGAACACTTGATAATTCACTGCAAGATTCACCTGGGCCCGAACCGGAGTCCCATCTTTCCTGCGTGCGGGTTTGAATTTATATCGGTTCAGGGCGTCGACTGCTGACTTTTCGAGCGCCTTCGCGAGATCGGAGCTACCGGACTGCGTGCTGGTGTTTCCCTGGCGGTCAAAGTAGATGGTTCGGATAGCACGAACGCCGCTGGGTTTTCCATCGGTTTCAACATACAAGGTGACAATAACGTTAGCGTTCACTCCGTGAGTCCTTTTTGCCTCTTCGGGGAAATCAGGCTTCACGGTTGAGATAATTTGAGGGGCGGCGTAAGCGCTGTTGTCCGGTTTGGACTGATCGTTTGCTCCGGCGTCAGCATTTGTTGGAAGCGATGGAGTCGCAGCCTGGGTTATTTCCGGATGGATTGCATGAGGAATGGAGCAGCGTGTTTCTGTGAAAGTAGGATGGGTTGCGAAAAGAACAGCCAAGGCAATGAGAGCTTGTAGTGTGCTTTTGAGGTTCATCTGGTTTTCCTTCTTGTTTCGATACGATAGCTTATCGAAACAAGAAACAGGGCGGAAAAGCAGATTCCTCCGCTGCGCTGCGGAATGACAACTAAAAGCGGCTCGCGCTTTGCGCGAATGATCCACTCATGCGATGAGATCGCATGAATGGGGCACCCGGCGTTTCCTAGTCTCTATTTCGAAAGCTACGAACTGCTTTGGTAATTGCCCAGATAATCCCTGACAGAATGGTGAGAAAGAAAAAGCCGAACACGCCTAGGACGAGAACAAGCCCGAAACCTTGATGTACGCTAGATCCGTACAGAAATCCGTACAGAAGACTAGCAATCCAGCAACCTAGTGTGAAGAGTCCAAAAACACCGGTGAGTTTACCCATAAAATTCCAACGTCGCCCCTTTATCTTGCGAAGAGGTCTTTGACTTGTTGGACGAAGACGTCACGGCCCATGTCGGAGATGGCTTCGGTTAGGGGGAGTTGCTTGGGGCAGGCCTGGACGCAGTTTTGGGCGAAGCCGCATTCCTGGATGCCGCCGTCTCCGGAGAGGGCTCGGAGGCGTTCTTCTTTTAGGACGGCTCCGCTGGGGTCCATGTTGAAGAGCTTGGCCTGAGCGATGGTGGCTGCTCCGACGAAGCCGGTGGCGTCGTTGAACTGGGGGCAGACCTCCATGCAGATCGTGCAGGAGATGCAGTTGGAGAGTGGGTAGCGCTGCTCCTGAATCTGGGGGGCCTGGCGGGGGCCGGGGCCGAGGTCGTAGGAGCCGTCGATGGGGACCCAGGCTTTGACCTTTTTGAGGTTTTCGAAGAGGACGGAGCGGTCGACGGCGAGGTCGCGGACTACGGGAAACTTGCTGAGGGGCGCGAGGGTGATGGTCTGGTCTTTGTTGGGGCCGGTGAGCTTGTCGACGAGCGCGGAGCAGGCCATGGCGGCTTTGCCGTTGATCAGCATGGCGCAAGAGCCGCAGATCTCCTCGAGGCAGTTGGAGTCGTAGGTGACGGGCGTGGTGGGCTTGCCGGTGACGTCGACGGGGTTGAGCGCGATCTCGCCGAGGAGCGAGGTGATGTTCATGCCCGGGCGGTAGGGGACCTCGAACTTCTCGGTGGTTGCGGGGGCGTCCGGGGTGGGTTGGCGCTTGATCTCGACTTTGATGGTGCTTGGCATTGGTTGTGCTCCTCGTAACGTTGAGACAATCGTTCGCAGTTCGGTAACTGCTTCAACGTCCATATTTCCTGGCCGATTCACTAATGGGTCCAACTCATAACACTTTTTCTGAATCATTTTGAGGTGATTCTCGACTCGACCTGCTTCGACAAAATCGTTCCATTCCTGCGGGTAGGATGAATGGCCATCCAAAAAGCGCTCGATCAAGTTCGCAACTTCATTAGCTTGAAGAACGGGTTTCATATCCTTATGCAGTTGCGTCGTAGCGGTGCGGGTTGATGGTGCTTGGCATTGTTGGTTGCCCTCGATAATTTACAGCAAAAGCTAAAGCGAAATTTGGGGGAGAAAGGTTCGAGCTGTTGTGGCGCTCGGAGCTCTCTCGGGGTTCTTCGCGCTCGAAAGACGCGCTCAGAATGACGGCAAAGGCGAAGCAGGTGCAAAAGATAAAAACAAGCAAAAGCTAGAAGCAGATCCTCCGCTTCGCGAAGGATGACAAACAAGAAAAGCAAGTGCAACAGCAGATCCCTACGGGATGACAAACAAGAAAAACAAAGGCGACAACAAAAGATAAAGCTAGGCCGTGGCGTCGTAGCGGCGTGGGCGCGGTTTGATGTACTGGATATCGACCTCTTCGAACTCGAAGGCGGGGGCGTCGTTTTTGAAGCTGGCCTTGGTGGTCTTGAGGAACTTTTCGTCGTTGCGTTCGGGGAAGTCGGGTTTGTAGTGGGCTCCGCGGGATTCGTCGCGGAGGCGTGCGCCCTGGACGATGACGCGGCCTAGCTGGAGCATGTTCCAGAGCTGGCGGGCGAAGGCGAAGCTGGTGTTGGCCCACTGGCTCTTGTCGGAGAGGTTGATGTTGCGGTAGCGGTTGAGGAGTTCGACGATCTTGGCGTCGGCTTCGTCGAGGCCTGCGTTGTAACGGATGATGGTGGCGTGCTTGGTCATGGTCTCGCCGAGTTCGCGCCAGATCTTGAAGGGGTTTTCGGTGCCGGGGTTGTTGAGGAGGAGCTGGTTGAACTCCTTCTGGCGCTGGAGTTCGGCGGCGTGGCCTCCGTCGCCTTCCTGCGCGGGGAGGGACTTGGCGTAGGCCATGGCTTGCGGGCCAGCTACGAAGCCTCCGTAGATGCAGGAGAGCAGGGAATTGGCGCCGAGGCGGTTGGCGCCGTGGATGGAGTAGTCGGCCTCGCCTGCGGCGTAGATGCCGGGAATGTTGGTCTGCTGATTGAAGTCAACCCAGAGGCCGCCCATGGTGTAGTGCATGCCGGGGAAGATCTTCATGGGAACTTCGCGGGGGTCGTCGCCTACGAACTTCTCGTAGATTTCGAGAATGCCTTCAAGTTTACGGTCCAAAGTTGCTCTATCGATGTGGGTTAGGTCGAGGTATACCATGGGCTGGCCGTCGATGCCCATGCCGTGTTCGTAGACGACTTTGAAGATGGCTCGGGTGGCTACGTCGCGGGGGACGAGGTTGCCGTACTTGGGGTACCACTCTTCGAGAAAGTACCAGCGCTCGCCTTCGGGGATGGATTTGGCGACGCGCTTGTCGTTCTTGTCCTTGGGGACCCAGACACGGCCGCCTTCGCCACGGGCTGATTCGGACATGAGGCGGAGCTTGTCTTCGCCGGGGATGGCGGTGGGGTGGACCTGGATGAACTCGCCGTTGGCGTAGAAGGCTCCCTGCTGGTAGAGGGCGGACTGGGCGGAGCCGGTGCAGACGACGGAGTTGGTGGATTTGCCGAAGATGGCTCCGTTGCCGCCAGTGCAGACGATGATGGCGTCGGCGGGGAAGGTGCGGGTCTCCATGGTACGGAGGTCCATGGCGCAGATGCCGCGGCAGGCTCCTTTGGAGTCGAGGACGGCGGAGAGGAACTCCCAGCCTTCATATTTGGTGACTTTGCCTTCGGCTTCGAAGCGGCGGACCTGCTCGTCGAGTGCGTAGAGGAGTTGCTGGCCTGTCGTCGCGCCCGCAAAAGCTGTCCGGTGATATAAAGTCCCGCCGAAGCGGCGGAAGTCGAGCAGGCCTTCGGGGGTGCGGTTGAAGGGGACGCCCATGCGGTCGAGCAGGTCGATGATGGCGGGGCCTTGCGCGGTCATGTTTTTGACGGGGGTCTGATTGGCGAGGAAGTCGCCGCCGTAGATGGTGTCGTCGAAGTGCTTGAAGACGTCGTCGCCTTCGCCCTTGAGGTTCTTGGCGGCGTTGATGCCTCCCTGGGCGCAGACGGAGTGCGAGCGCTTGACCGGGACGATGGAGAAGAGGTCGACCTTGCCGCCAGCTTCGGCGATCTTGATGACGGCGGCTAGGCCGGCCAGGCCTCCGCCTACTACGATGATTCTGGGTGTTGCTGCCATTGACTCTTCCTATCGGACGTAATGTGAATTACTGAGAACTGATTCGCTCGAATGTTTCGATTTATCAAACTGAAGCTTCATTAGAACCGTGCCGCCGATAAAACAGAAAAAGGCCGTTACCATAATCAATCTGGTCTTGCTTTTAGGAAACAGTTCGCGGTGGTGCGTAAATATCCATTCCCAATTCCATTGACCCCATCTATTTGTCTGTGGCCATGCTTTGCGGATGACCAAGTCTCGCTTTATGGATAGTGCGGCCAATATGCCGACTATCAAACAGGTAAAGATCAACAAAAAGATCACTAAGATCACTTCAAGGCTCATTGTCTTTGCCCGTTTGGCATGTCTATTCTTGCTTGGTGTGAATTTGTCGAATTAGGCAGTGACGCCGGGGGTGCTGACATTGCGGCTGCTTGTGCGTCGGGCATTACGTCTTCAGGAGCCTCTGGTGCGGTGACGACGGCGTAGATGCTGGCGAGGCCCATGAGGCAGAGGGCAATGCCGACGACGGCGCAGACGTAGCCGAACTTTTTGCGGGCCTTTTCGCCGGGGGTGATGCCCCATTTGGCGGCGAAGAGCCAGATGCCGTAGGCGAAGTGCCATGTGGTGGCGATCATGGCGATGATGTAGACCGCGAGGACGATGGGGTTGGCTAGTTCGGCCTGGACTTTGTGGAAGGCTGCTCCGGGGTGTTCGGGCAGGGAGACGCCGCTGAAGCGCTGGGTCCAGACGTGGTAGGCAATATATAGGAGCGCGATGATGCCGGTGACGCGCTGCGAGAGATACATCCAGTTACCGGCCCAGGGGTAGACGTTGACGTTGCTGCGGCCGCGGATGGCGATGAAGACGCCGTAGAGGGCGTGGTAGGCGAGGGGGATGAAGATGAGGGTCCACTCGAGGACGCGGACGAGGGGCAGGGAGTTGAGGAACTTGACCTGCTGGGCATAGGCGAGGGGGCCGTTGAGGGTCTCGAAGTTGGAGACGATGTGCTCGATGAGGAAGGCGCCGATGGGGACGATGCCGGTGAGGGAGTGGAGCTTGCGCCA